>ERZ827104.16-NODE-16-length-221141-cov-6.396294_pt1 | contig 221141 bp, 190 predicted proteins | sample MGYA00519781_ERZ827104 | MGnify/ENA primary metagenome ERZ827104 (study PRJEB31778, sample SAMEA3449257) | human gut metagenome | biome: human gut; feature: human-associated habitat; material: faeces | place: United Kingdom | collected 2010/2012 ...
AAGGCAAAGGCTACCTGTGAAAAGTATGGTCTGGAAGGTCTGGTTGTCATCGGCGGTGACGGTTCGTTCCGTGGCGCAGCAGATCTGTCTGCACACGGCATCCTGTGTGTAGGTCTGCCGGGTACCATCGACAACGATATCGCCTGCACTGACTACACCATTGGTTATGATACTGCAATGAATACCGCAATGGAACTGATGGACAAGCTGTCCGACACCAGCCAGTCTCACTATCGCTGCAGCGTTGTTGAGGTTATGGGTCGTGGTGCAGGTTACATTGCGCTGAATACCGGTGTTGCATCCGGCGCACTGGAGATCATCACAAAGGAAAAGCCGTATGATCTGGATAAGATCGCTAAAAAGATGATGGAATTCAAGGCAAGAGGCAAGCAGAACTTCATTATCGTTGTTGCAGAGAATATCGGTCATTCGGAAGAGATCTGCAAGCTGATCCAGGAAAAGACCGGCATTGAATCCCGTGCAACCATTCTGGGTCACGTACAGCGTGGCGGTTCTCCGACCGTTCGTGACCGTGTTGCTGCAACTGAAATGGGCTACTATGCAGTTGAACTGCTGGAGCAGGGCATCGGCAACCGTGTTGTTGGTATGCAGGGCGGTAAGGTCGTTGACTTCGACATCCAGGAAGCTCTGTCTATGACAAAGCCGTATGATGAAAAGCTGCATCAGATCGCAGAAGATGTTGCATTCTAATGAAACTGTAAAAGAATGCTGAAAAGGGGTGGACGTGCGAAAGTGCGTCCACTTTTTTGTTTGGCATATCTGGAAAACATAGAATCCCATGCGCAGTCAGATTGCGGATTCCCCGGCATATCCAATCGGATGCCTGTGGATTTTTTAGGCAATCTGCTGAAAAAACAGCTGCAAATTTTGTGCGCAGGCTTTATTTTGTGTTTCCCTTGCAATTTTGTGCAATTTACAGTATAATAGAAATGATATGTTGTCCGGAAGAATTTCCCGGTAGGGATATTTCCGGCAGAAAAAGAAAGAAGGAGAATGTACATGGATACCATTGGATTTATTGGTGTTGGCAATATGGGCAGTGCGATTCTGAAAGGGATCGCCGGCAGCAGCCTGAAACAGGAAACTTCACTGTTCGCATACAACCCGACCGAGGCAAAAGTTGATGCTCTGGCAAACTGCGGCGTGCAGAAGTGCGGGAGCGCAGCCGAAGTGGTGGAAAAGAGCCGGTACGTGTTCCTGGCGATCAAGCCGCAGAAGTTTGAAGAGGTACTGCCGCAGATCGCAGATGCAGTGACAGAAGAGACGGTTCTGGTCTCTATCGCTGCCGGCATCGGTGCGGACTTTATCCGGAAAATGACAAAGCCCTATGCAAAAGTGGTTCTGGCGATGCCGAACACACCGCTGCTGCTGGGCGAGGGCGCAACTGCACTGGCGAAAGATGATGCCGTCAGCGATGCGGAATTTGCTGTGGTACAGCGCATCTTCGGCAGCTGCGGCATGACCGCTGTCATTGCGCCAGAGCAGATGAAAGAGGTCATCGCCATTAACGGCAGCAGCCCGGCTTTCATCTATCTGTTTGCGAAAAGCTTTCTGGATTATGCCGCAAAAGTGGGTCTCCCGGAGACATCGGCAAAGGAACTGTTTGCGCAGTCGCTGATCGGTTCTGCAAAGATGATTACGGACTCCGGCTATTCCATCGATGAACTGATCCGCCAGGTCTCTTCGCCGGGCGGAACGACGCTTGCCGGTCTGGATCAGCTGTACGAGGGCAAGCTGTCCGATGCTGTCCAGAATGCCTGCGAGAGCTGCACCAAGCGTGCGTATGAACTAGCAAAGTAAGAACCTGTTTTCACAAGACACATATATACACTTGTGAAGACAGGTCTTGAGAAATCATAATCAAGAAATATACCGCATAGGATGAGAGCAGGTACAAGCCAATTTGCAAAGCAAAGGAGCGATCTGTGATGATCCGAAAGCGAACAACACTGACAACAACGGAACGCAGACAGCGGCTGTTCTGCCTGCTGTTTGGCTGCATTTTACTGGGGACAGCCTGGGGCATGGTCATGCTGCGGTGGCAGTATGACGGCGTGCCTACGGGCTGGGCAGGCTTTCTGGGAATGTTTTTTCAGACCAAGCCTACTCTTCCGGCACTCTGGACGGAGAGCGCAGGGGACATCCTGCTGTTCCTGCTGGCGTTTTTTCTGCTGGGCTTTTCGGCTGTGGGACAGCCTTTTGCGTGGCTGCTGCTGCTGACCTACGGCGTGTGCATGGGCGGCACCTTGCAGACACAGTGCAGTGCCGGCGGCGCTTTTGTGCGCAGTACGACGCTGCTGTGCTATTTTGTGCCGATGTCGGCGCTGCTGGTGCTGGCGGCGAGGGAATCCCTGCGGTTCTCCGGCTATTTCACTGCCTACGGTTTCCGGAATGAGCCGGAAGAGCAGATGTATCACCAGCTCCGGATGTACTGCGCCAGATTCGTTGTGCTTGCAGTGTTTCTGCTGCTGTTCGGGTTCGCCTATGGGACGGCGTTCTATGCGGCGGTAAAATAAGGGCGTGCTTTCTTTCCGGCACGCTCTTCGGAAAGGAAGTTTGTCTATGGGTCTGTTTGGATCGAATTACGAGCGTGCCGGTTCCGGTATCGCAAAAAATGCACCGAAGAAAAAGGGCTTTTTCCGCTTTTTTGAGATATTCGGCAGAAAGTTCTGGAAACTGTTTGAGCTGAATCTGCTGTATTTTCTCAGCTTTTTGCCGGTGATCGGCGCAGTTGTCCTGGCGCTTGCCATCAGTTCCCAGCTGGGGATAATTCTGGCGGCAGCCTGTCTGGTGCTGTTTGCTGCAATCATCGGACCGGCAACGGCGGCGCATACGAAGATCCTGAAAAATTTTGTCATGGAAAAGCCCACGTTTTTGGTGCATGACTTTTTCAAGGCGTTTCGTTCGGAATTCAAGTATTCCTGCATCGTCGGCGTGCTGGACTGCCTGCTGGCGTGCTGCATCTCGGCGGCGTTTTATGTGTATCCGAAACTTATTGAGCAGTCGGGGAGCAAGGTGTACTACATCTTTTTCGCCATTACGCTGAGCATCGGCGTCATCGCACTGATCATGAATTTCTACATTTTCCCCATGCTGGTTTCCACGAACCTGTCTCTGAAAAATGTGCTGAAAAATTCCCTGGCGCTGTCTGTAGTCGCCTTGAAAACCAATATCATCACCACGCTGATCCTGGCGGCTGTGATCGCAGTTTATGTGCTGGTATTCATGTTTGTGAACATCAAGTACTCCATGATCCTGCTGTTCCTGCTGCCGTTTATGCCGGCATCCTGGTTGGGACTGGTGATTACGTTCCAGTCTTATCCCATCATTCAGAAGTACATCATCAACCCGTACTATGAACAGCGTGGCGAGGTCAATCCGGAACTGGCGCAGGTCTCTGCGTCGGAAGAGGAGACCGTGTTCGAGGACATGGGCGGCAAGGAAAAGCCCATTGAACCGCCGAAAAAAGCTGGCGGAAAGCAGTCCGGCGGAGGACGTACTCACAAGGGAAAAGGAAAAATTATTTCTTAATTTACAAAATAAATACTTTACAAGTGCCGGAAAATGTGGTATAATAACAAAGGTCATGTACTTGGAATCTGGAGTAAGCCGGAGAAAAGCGGATTTCCGCTTTCGTAACGGAATATCACCTGCCTTTTTCTATGTGCATGATAATACTAAATGAGGTGAAAGAAAATGCTGCTGAAAGAAGAAAAAACTGAGATCATCGAGAAAAACCGTACCCACGAGAACGATACTGGTTCTCCGGAAGTACAGATCGCCATTCTGACAAAGAGAATTAACGATCTGACTGCACATCTGAAGTCTCACAAGAACGACCATCACTCCAGACGTGGTCTGCTGAAGATGGTTGGTCACAGAAGAAACCTTCTGAACTATCTGAAGAAGAAGGATGTAAACCGCTATCGTGCAACAATCGAGAAGCTGGGTATCCGTAAGTAAGATACAACGACGAAAAAAGGGAAAGGCAGTACAGAGCCGAGTGCTTTGTCTGCCTTTCTGTGTATGATAACGATTCCAAAAACAGGCATTCGCATTAAGCCGTGTACTTCATCGGGCGCTGCAATTGTCGAAGTATAGGGCTTTTTGCGAATTCGGGTGGCTGGAATCAGGAAAGGAAAGACAAGATATGTTTGAGAACGCACAACGATTTGAAACAACCTTTGCCGGCAGACCCCTTTCGGTCGAGACCGGAAAGACCTGCGCTTTGTCGAACGGTTCCTGCTGGGTACGCTACGGCGATACCGTGGTGATGGCGAATGTCACTGCAAGCGCAAAGCCGAGAGAGGGCATCGACTTTTTCCCACTGTCTGTGGACTATGAGGAACGGATGTATTCGGTGGGAAAGATTCCCGGCTCTTTCACCAAGCGGGAAGGAAAGCCTTCGGAAAAGGCGATTCTGACCTCCCGTATGGTAGACCGTCCGATTCGTCCGCTGTTCCCGAAGTCCATGCGGAATGACGTTTCCGTTGTCATGACGGTTCTGGCAGTGGACCAGGACTGCGCACCGGATATTGTGGGCATGATCGCCACTTCTATTGCGCTGTCCATTTCCGATATTCCCTGGAACGGACCGATTGCCGGCATCAGCGTAGGACTGGTTGACGGCGAGATCGTGCTGAACCCGACGCTGGAACAGCGCCAGCACAATGACCTGCATCTGACCGTTGCCGGCACTAAGGACAAGATCGTCATGATCGAGGCTGGCGCCAATGAAGTGCCGGAGGATACCATGCTCCAGGCAATTCTCACCGGTCACGAAGAGATCAAAAAGATGGTTGCCTTTATTTCCGACATCCAGGCAAAGATCGGCAAGGAGAAGTTTGTCTTTGAGGCGCACGAGGTAGACCAGGAACTGTTCGAGAATGTTGATGCAATGGTGCATGACCAGGTGGCACACGCTCTGGACACCAACGACAAGAACGAACGGGATGCACGCCTGCGCCCGATCATTGATGCGGCACACGAGACTTTCGATGCCGTTTGCGGCGAAGAGACCGGCATGATTGACGAGATCCTGTACCTCATCCAGAAGAAGATCGTCCGTGCATGGCTCTATGAGGGCAAGCGTGTGGACGGCAGAGGCATTGATGAGATTCGTCCGCTGGCGGCTGAGGTTGGCGTTCTGCCCCGTGTACACGGCACTGGTCTGTTTACCCGTGGTCAGACACAGGTGCTGACTGTGGCAACACTGGGACCGGTCAGCGACAGCCAGAAACTGGACGGTCTGGACGAAGAGACCTCCAAGCGGTATATGCACCAGTACAATTTCCCGTCCTACTCTGTAGGCGAGACAAAGCCCAGCCGTGGACCGGGACGCCGTGAGATCGGTCACGGCGCACTGGCAGAGCGTGCGCTGATTCCGGTGTTGCCCACGGTGGAAGAATTCCCGTATGCAATGCGCCTGGTCTCTGAGGTACTGTCCTCCAACGGCTCTACCTCTCAGGCATCGATCTGCGGCTCGACATTGGCGCTGATGGATGCCGGTGTGCCGATTCATGCACCGGTTGCCGGTATTTCCTGCGGACTGATTACACTGCCCAACAGCGACGAGTTCAAGACTATGGTAGACATCCAGGGTCTGGAGGATTTCTACGGCGATATGGACTTTAAGGTTGGCGGTACCAAGAAGGGTATCACTGCCATCCAGGTGGACATCAAGGTAGACGGTCTGACACCGGCGATCATCGCAGAGGCATTCGAAAAGACACGCAAGGCTCGTCTGTACATTCTGGATGAGATCATGCTGAAGGCAATCCCGGCACCGAGAGAGACCGTAGGCGAATATGCGCCGAAAATGCTCCAGATCAAGATCCCGACCGACAAGATTCGGGATGTCATCGGACAGGGCGGTAAGGTCATTCAGAAGATGTCTGCGGAATGCGGCGTAAAGATCGACGTAAACGAGGACGGAAACGTATTCATCAGCGGCATTTCCATGGATGGCTGCCGCAAGGCATACCAGATGATCGAGACCATCGCCATTGACCCGGAGGTTGGTTCGATCTATAAGGGCAAGGTAGTTTCCATCAAGCCGTTTGGTGCGTTCGTGGAGATCGCTCCGGGACGTGACGGTCTGGTGCATATTTCCAAGCTGGACAAGGATCGTGTAGAACGTGTCGAGGACGTGGTCTCTGTGGGCGATGCTGTGATCGTCAAGGTCATGGACATCAAGGACGGCAAGATCAGCCTGTCCCGCAAGGATGCGCTGGAAGAGCTGGAGGCTCGCCGGAAACAGCAGGCAGAACAGTAAGAAAGAAATATTTCATAGATTGAAAAAGCGCTGTGCAGCATTTCCGCTGCACAGCGCTTTTTGCTTTGTATTTTTAAGCTGTATATAAGCTTACACGTAGTACGGATTCGGCTTAAACAACAAAGTGATAAAGTCAATCAGTACACCGATGCCGCAAAGTCCTGCGGTAAAGAGGTACAGTATGCCCATGCCGACTTTTCCTTCGTAAAACTTGTGTCCGCCGACAAAGCCCAGGAAAAAGCAGAGAAGAAGTGCGACCCACTTATTCTTTTCTTTTCCTCTGCCGCCTGCATTAACATTGTTTGTATTTGTGTTGGTATTGATATTGTCGTTGTTAATGATAATCTGCGGCTGTGCAGCGTTGGCACCTTTGTTGATATCTTCCACTTGTCTGCCGCATAATGTGCAGATGACTGCATCTTCCGGAATTTTTCCGCCGCAGTGTTTACAGAACTTGGTTTTCGGTGCATTGGCTTGCGGCTGTGTGGTTGGTGTTGCCACCTGGTTATTTTCGTTCATTCGAAACATCCTCTTTTCTTTTTGAATTGGTTACTGTGCAGAAGAAACTGCCAGGAGATTTTGAGAAACACGATTGCTAACTTCCAAGTAATATGCCAGTTCTGCATCATTCAGATCTTCATCTTGTATCTTCTCGAATTTTGCAGTTGTTGTTACATATTCTGACATTAACTCGGAGTATTCGGAAAGCATGGACAAATCAGTTGCATCATAACTGTTCATGAAATCACAGTATTGATTCATAAAAGATTCATAGCTATCAATTGCTTCTTTGATATCCGGTCGAATACCATCGTTTGTTTCCGGAGCGCTGTTTTCTTCCAACTCTTCAATGCTGCTCTCTGCGGTAGAAGTTTCACTTTGGCTGGATTCTTCTTCGCTGCTTTCCTCAATGTTGCTTTCCGCTGCTGAGGTTTCTACATTTTTTGAAGAACTGCTGGTTCCGGCACCGGAACAGCCACCCATTGCCGCAATCATCGAAATTGCCAGCAACCCTGCAATCCATTTTTTACGCATAACGTCCTCCTTAGATTTGTTTTCGTCACAGATTTCTGAAATGTGACAGCTATATTATAGCACGTTTTGTTCTAAAAGTCAATAGAACGTTTTGTTCTAGCATAAAATAAAACCATAATCTTGAAAGGGTGATATTTTATGCAGTATATTCGAATCCGCAATTTACGGGAGGACATGGACATGACGCAAACTGACATGGCGAAGAACTTGTTTATCAGCCAGCGCACCTATAGCTATTATGAATCCGGCGGCCACGATATTCCCACCGAAGTCCTGGTGCGCCTGGCAGACTTTTATGACGTCTCGGTGGACTATCTTCTCAACCGGACGGACAAGCGTGAGATCAACCGATAAAAAAACCGCATTTCCAGAACCTCTGAAAATGCGGTTTGCGTGATAAATGATTTGCTTTATAAGCTGCTGCGTTTCTTTCGTCTGTGATGCCGGAGCAGGCTGTTGCCCAGGAACAGCAGTACTGTAATGCCGACCCCTGCGGCAGAACACCAGCGTCCCTGCTTTGCCAGCGGTGCCGCATAGGTGATGCGGATGCTGTGGCTGCCGGCGGAGATGGGACAGCCCAGGAAGTCCTTGTCCGTGCGGTAGTATGCAGTGTCCTTGCCGTCGATGGTGACGTGGAATCCGGTGTCATAGGGGACAGCCAGCACAAACCAACCGTCCTCTTTCACCTGGATGTCGCCCTCCATGGTGTCGTCGCCCAGATTATCATGGCGCAGCTCCCAGGGGCTGAGCTGTTCAGCCGCATGGTGCAGTGTGTCATACTGCATGGTGTACATGGCGCTTTGCGAGATCACATAGTCTCCGGCGGAAAATTTCAGTTTCAACTTCTGGATCGGCTCGTCCGAAGAGATGGTGTACTGGAAGTTGTTGTTCTGATTCTGATATTTCCACTGCGGATCGGTCAGCTTGTTGCGGATGCCGTTGATGGTGATTGCAACGTCCCCGGTAGTCGTGCCGTTTCCCAGATGATTGTCCACGTGGAATTTCAGCAGGAGGAGTGCGTCGATCGGTTCCTGCAGCGTGACCGTAACAGAAAAGTCCTTCTTGCTGTGGACGTAAAACTTGCCGTCCTCCAGCTGGGTGATCTGGTTATTGCTGCATGAGGTCGCCGTATATTTCGGTGAAATTTTCTGGATGCTGTCCGGCAGATGTGCCTGGTAAGAGGCATTGTCCGGCAGGTCGTCCTCATCCACCACCGCATTTTCCAGCAGTGCCTCCAGCCGGCTGGGGTAGTGGAATTGTTTCAGCTGCTGGGTGGTAATGACGTTGGATGTGGCGAAACCGATGGGATACGCCAGGGTGTTTTCATAGAGCAGGTAATCGCCTTCCTGTCCGATCTGCTGTACACCGTACCGGTGAATGGGTTTCTGGCTGATGAGGTACTTTTCGCCCATCAGAATGCCGAAGATGGGATTCTTGGACTGGACAATCATTGCCGCATTCCGGATGCCGTTTTCGTTGTATGCCTGGTGGAAGTAGAAATCGGAGAACGATGCGTTGTGAATGGAGGAATAGACGGAACTGCGGTAGTAGTCCTTTCCCCAGATGCGGTTTACCGTGTCTCCGACGTGGTATTCGTTGGAGATGCGATAGAACGAGTCATCGTCTGCGGCAACCTGGTCGGTCAGCGTCTGGATCTCATTCGAGTAAACAATGTCCACGTCTTTCCTGGTCATGTAGGTGTCGCCCAGATTGACCGCCAGACAGGTGGCAATGCTGAACGCCAGCGTAGGCATCAGCAGGAGCTTGAGCGACTTGCCGGGTTTCCGGGTGCTTTGCCGGTGCAGATACAGCACAAAGGCGAGCAGCATACAGATGCCGTCCAGAATGGCTGCGATCTGCTCCACAGCCGTGCCGCTGTTGGTCAGGATACCCAACCCCAGTGCCGATGCAAACAGCAGCAGCGTGGGTTTCAGCAGTATCTGACGGGAACGGAGCTGCCGCCAGAAAAAACCGCACAGGAGCAGCAGCAGGGGCAGCAGGGGAATGTACGCTTTCGGGTCGAGATACATGGTGCCGTTCATCAGATACAGCAGCAGAGGGCAGACTAGAATCACGCCGAATACGCCAGCGAGAAACCGGGTCGATCTTCTGGGAAAGCAGAGCATGGCGCAGACTGCAAGGACGCTGCACGAAGTCATGCCGATGGAAAAGGGACTGTAGGTCAGATAGCGCAGGTGGACACCCGGGAGCAGGATGCTCCAGAGAGACTGTGAACTGCCGGAGGCGTCTCTGCCGTGGAGCAGTGTCCAGGCAACCGGCAGCAGCAGAAAGGCTGCAATCACAGCACTGAGCAGCAGATGCAGTCCGATAATGCAAAGCGTGCGGAGCATCTGACGCACCTGGTGTACGTGATGCCGGTGCAGCGTCAGAAAGACGGCGTAAATGACAATGGCAAAAAATGCGCCGACGCTGAAAAAGAAACTGGTGAGAAGAATGCAGACCGATGCGGCGATCAGATGTAGAGAGAACCGTTTTTCCAGAGCGTGATGTACCGAGAGCAGCGCCCAGAATAAAAAGGGCAGATAGTTCACAAACATAATGTGATGATGACCGTGAAAAATCACCGGTGCCGCTGTCAGATAGAGGAGCGCCAGGAAGAATGCCAGATTTGGAACAAACCATTTCCGCAGCCAGAAGTAGCACAGAAGTGTACCGATCAGCGTCAGCAGAATGTTGGAGATCTGCAAATAGGTCGCCATGGTCATCCAGGGGAAGGCGAACGAAAGCAGGATCACCGGGCTGTATAAGCCGTAATAGGCGAAATTGAAAATGTTCTGTCCGCTGCCCAGCTGCATGGCAAAGTTGGGAAATAGATTTCCGGTGGCATAAAACCGGGTGCGGAAATATTCCGGAATGGCGAAGTGCTGGTTGCTCCAGTCAGTCTGCGCCCCGTAGACACAGCCGGGATGCACCAGAAAGATCAGCCCGACCACAACTCCCAGAATCGCCGCCAGTGCGCCACAGTGCAGCAGCGTCTGCCGTTTCGTCGCAGTATTACGCCGCTGTATCATCTGCCGCACTTCCACGGGTCTGCGTCCACATCTCATAGGGGTTCATATGAGAAAGTCCCTGGATCGTATGTGCCTGGGAAGTGTACAGCTGTAACAGTTTCTCCTTTTTCTCCAGTCCCTCGTCGGAAACCGGCGTCAGCGTGTCCTTGACATCCGGGAGCGCTGCGGCACGGTAGTACTTGCCAAAGACATAGAGCGGCATTTGCAGCTGGTCGGCATCGTACAGTGCGGTGACGATCTGGTGTGTCATTTTGTGGTGGATGTGTCCGTATTCGCCCTTGGCGTTGTGTGTCACAATGTCCTCCCAGGGCTGATAGGTCATGACCTTTTCCAGGTCTGTCCGGATCTGGGTGCGGACATGATTCCAGTTGTCCCGCTTTCCGGCAACCTTGTCCGGATAGGACAGGATCAGCCCCACATTTCCGGATGCCTGCATCACAGACTGAAACTCCGCAGAACGTGTGGGATTGTTGCCGTTGGTGATGCAGACCACCAGATAGCCGCCGTCTGCAATATGCGCTCCGCCCCAGAGTGTTTCATCGTCCGGGTGCGCTACGATCATCAGATGGGTGATGCCCGTTAAGTCTAGGTCTGTCAGCTGTGCATCTGTCAGCGGTGCCACGTCGTAGGCTCTGGCGGTTCTCACTGCCCGGCATATGCCGTAGAGACCGCCGACCAGCGCCAGAACTGCCAGGATCACTGCGAGAATACGTTTTATGTTGTTATGTTTTGTTAGCATTGTAGATCAGCTCCCATGAAATAACTGTTTTAACTGTTGTATACATCATGCAACGGTTTATGATTATAGTATAGCATAGGGCAGTGCAGTTGTCAAGGGAAAAATCAAAACAATTTGTTTTAATGATGCACAAAAAGACCGCCTGTGCTTTCCTGCGAAAACACAGACGGTCTTTCAAAAGAATGGGAGGTAATCCATTCTTCTCATTCTTGCGCTATTTTACGGCAGATCTCAGACATTGAAGATAATGTCGCTGTATGCCGGTACCGGCCACTTGCAGGACGGGAGAATTACTTCCAGACCGTCTACTGCGGCACGGAGTGCATCCATCACCGGAATAACTTCTTCCCGATAGGACTTTGCCATATCCAGAACACAGGAATCCTTGGCAGCAGCTGCGGCAACAGCCTCTTCCAGCTTGTTGGTTGCGGTATAAGCATCCTTGGTGAGTCCGCTTACCTTTTCTGCCAGTTCCTTTTCGACGCACGGGCAGATCTCCAGGGACTTCTTCACAGCCACAGCGTCGCACAGTTCCTTGGTGTATGCGATGCAGGTTGGGATATACTTTTTCTTTGCCATGTCGATCATGGTCAGAGCCTCGATGTTGATGGTCTTTGCATAGTTTTCCAGCAGGACTTCCATACGAGCCTTGATTTCCTTTTCAGACAGTACGCCGAATTTTTCCAGCAGAGCAATGTTCTTCGGGTCTGCATAGTGCGGAACACAGTCAACGGTGGATCTGAAGTTCGGCAGACCACGCTTTTCAGCCTCAGCGACCCACTCGTCGGAGTAGCCGTTGCCGTTGAAGATGATACGCTTGTGATCCTTGATGATGGAAACCAGCAGGGACTTCAGCTCGTCATCAAACTTGTCAGCCGGAACGCCTTCCATCTTGTCGGCGATGTCAGACAGCTCGCCGGCTACGATCGCATTCAGCAGAGAGTTCGGGCAGCCGATGTTGTCGGAAGAGCCGACCATACGGAACTCGAAACGGTTGCCGGTGAAGGCAAACGGTGAAGTACGGTTCCGGTCGGTGGAATCCTTCGGGAAGTCCGGCAGAGCATCTACGCCGATCTCGAATACCTTGGATTCGCTCTTGTAGGAAGTGCCTGCCTCCAGTGCGTCCAGAACGCCCTGGAGTTCTTCGCCCATAAAGATGGAGATGATTGCCGGCGGTGCCTCGTTTGCACCCAGACGGTGGTCATTTCCGGCAGAAGATGCGCTGATGCGGAGCAGGTCTGCATATTCATCAATACCCTTGATGATTGCGCACAGGAATGTGAGGAACTGCATATTTTCCATCGGTGTGCTGCCCGGATCCAGCAGGTTCTGACCATCGTTGGTAGCCATGGACCAGTTGTTGTGCTTACCGGAACCGTTCACGCCGTCGAACGGCTTTTCGTGCAGCAGGCAAACCAGACCGTGTTTCAGAGCGACCTTTTCCATCACTTCCATTGCCAGCTCGTTCTGGTCGGTGGAAATGTTGGTGGTGGAGAATACCGGTGCCATTTCGTGTTGTGCCGGTGCAACTTCGTTGTGCTTGGTGGTAGCGAATACGCCGACCTTCCACAGCGCCTCGTCCAGGTCAGCCATATAAGCTGCAACACGGGGCTTCAGATTTGCGAAGTACTGGTCATCCAGCTCCTGACCCTTCGGCGGCATTGCACCGAACAGGGTACGGCCGGTCATGATCAGGTCTTCACGCTTGTCGTACATCTTCTTGTCGATGAGGAAGTATTCCTGCTCCGGACCAACGGTAGAAGTGACCTTGGTTGCGGTGGTGTTGCCGAACAGGCGCAGGATGCGGACAGCCTGCTGGCTCAGTGCGTCCATGGAACGCAGCAGCGGTGTCTTCTTATCCAGTGCCTCACCGGTATAGGAAACGAAAACAGTCGGAATGTACAGGGAGCCTTCTTTCACAAAGCAGTAGGAAGTCGGATCCCATGCGGTATAGCCTCTTGCAGAGCAGGTCTCACGCAGACCGCCGGACGGGAAAGAAGAGGCATCTGGTTCGCCCTTGACCAGCTCTTTGCCGGAAAAGTTCATAATTACCATGCCGTTGTCAGTCGGGCTGATGAAAGAGTCGTGCTTTTCTGCGGTAGAACCTGTCATCGGCTGGAACCAGTGGGTATAGTGGGTCGCACCGTGTTCGATCGCCCAATCCTTAATGGCATTTGCCACAACATCGGCATAAGTGGGATCCAGGGGAGTACCCATCTTACGGGTTTTGGTCATTGCCTTATAGACCGGCTTCGGGAGTCTTGCCTTCATGACTTCATCATTGAAGACGTCGCATGCAAAGTACTCAGCAACATTTTTGGACATGATAATTACCTCCTAAAAATAAAAAGCATTTTCATGGTTCACCGTTTGCGTACAGCTTATTGCAAGCTGCACCGGTTTCATCATGGAAACGCCTTTGTTTCACCTATCATTTCCGAGCGGTCAGAAGAAATGCCTGTCGGCATCCAGCGGCAGCACACCCGTTTGAATCGGTGTGTATTTGGTTTCATCTGCTGCTGTCTGTTCTTCAAGTCTGCTCTCCTTGTCACAATTCGTCACAGCACAGGAAATTCAGCGGAACTGCTGTGCTTTTTCCAATTGACATTATTATCATACTCGAATTTTTGAAATTTGTCAAGTGATTTTCCCCCGAATCTGCAATTGTCTTGCTTTTCAAACGAAACAAAGTTTTTTTCTATGGAAAAAAAGAAAAAAACGGCTTTTTTTGAAAAAAACTTATTCCGGTTTTCGTCCGGATGCGTCATCGGTGCGCTGCATACCAAAAGGAAACAAACCCGGAGACGGTTTCCACCGGAAAAGAGACACGGGCTGACCTGTGAAAACAACTTCTTGTTGTTTTCGTAGAAAAAACAGTAGAATGCCCTTGACAAACAGAAAAAATCATGGTATAGTTATATAGTTGATATAAGTACAATTGTTTTTTGTACACGGACTATTTGCTGCAAAGCGGCAGACAAGCCCGGATATTCTGAAGAGGAGGAAAAACGCAGTAGGTTTTGACAGACGCTGCTGTGCAGACAGGATATGGACAAACGGACACGATACATTGTAGTAGATACTGCGGTACTGCCGGAAATTTTCGGAAAAGTGCTGGAAGTAAAAAAGCTTGTGGCAGATAAAACAGAGCGCAGCTTTTCCTCGGCGTGCAAGCGCATGGGGATCTCACGCAGCGCTTTCTATAAGTATCGGGACTGTGTCTTTGCCTATGATGACAAGATGACACAGCAGATCGTCAACTTTTCCGTCACGCTCCGTGACCAGGCAGGCGTGCTTTCCAATGTGCTGACTACATTATATAGTATGCACGCCAACATCCTTACGGTGAATCAGAATATCCCGGTAGACGGTGTGGCGCTGGTGTCCCTTTCTCTCAAGATGGGAGAGGGCATGGCAAATCCCATCGAGATCACACGTGTGATCTCTGATCTGCACGGCGTGGTGGAAGTGCGGCTGCTGTCCGGAAAATAAGAACCTGTCTTCACAAGCGTATACACGTGTCTTTTCGGCAAATTTTGCTGCATACTGCGTAAAAAACACTTGCCGGGCGACAGCCCGCCTGCGTATTTTTTTCTTGTCTGCAACAAAATTATGCTCGAAAATCCACATATATTTCTTGTGAAGACAGGTTCTAAGAAACACCCAGGACAACAGCTGGCTTGATTCGGTGTTTCCAAAGGCAATGAGAATGATGCGGCATCCTGCGTGTGGTGCTGCTGAATATGGAGGAAAGTATTATAATGAAAAAGATTGCAGTATTGGGTTATGGCGTAGTTGGTTCTGGTGTGGTAGAACTGTTCTACCGCAACCAGAAGAAGATCGAAAAGAACACCGGCACAGAGCTGGAAGTAGGCTATATTCTGGATCTGCGGGAGTTCCCGGACGATCCCTACGGTGACCGTGTAGTTCACGATATCCAGGTGATTCTGGACGACCCGGAGGTCGGCTATGTGGCAGAGTGCATGGGTGGTGTCAACCCGGCATTCGACTTTGTACGCCGCTGTCTGGAGGCAGGCAAGAGCGTTGCCACTTCCAACAAGCAGCTGGTTGCAGAAAAAGGCGACATCCTGCTCCAGGTGGCAAAGGCGCATCACGTGAACTTCTTCTTTGAGGCAAGCGTCGGCGGCGCTATCCCGATCATCCGTCCGCTGCACACCTGCCTGGCTGCCAATGACATTTCCGCAGTAGCCGGCATTCTGAACGGTACGACCAACTTCATTCTGGAAAAGATGATCTGCGACAAAATGCGCTTTGACGATGCGCTGGCATTGGCACAGCAGCTGGGTTATGCAGAGCGTGATCCTTCTGCGGATATCGACGGCGGCGATGCCTGCCGGAAGATCTGCATTCTGTCCTCGCTGGTATTCGGCAAGCACGTTTATCCGGATCAGGTATACACCAAGGGTATCCGCAACATCACCCTGGAAGATGTACAGCTGGCACAGAATTTCGGCGGCGCAGTCAAGCTGATCGGCGCAGTCAAGCGTCTGGAAAACGGAAAGATCCTGCCTACGGTTATGCCTATGGTAGTGATGAACGAGAGCCTGATTTCCCATGTAAACGGCGTATTCAATGCAGTTATGGTATGGGGCGACGGCGTGGACAAGACCATGTTCTATGGTCGTGGTGCCGGAAAGCTGCCGACCGCAAGCGCAGTCCTGGGCGATCTGATCGACGAGGTAAAGCAGAATGATACTGTGGAATCTCAGAGCTGGGAGCCGGCAGAAGAGGGCGCAGACTTTGTTGCACCGATCGACGACTTCTTTGCAGCACGCTGCTATCGGACTTCTCCCTGCGGCAGCGGCGTATTTGCCAAGATTGCCAATGAAGTCGGCGTAGAACTGCTGAACACCAGAGAAAACGGCTGCATGATCAGCGGCTGCGACCAGAAGACCGCAGAGGCATTCAAGCAGGAGCTGGCACAGGAAGGCGTAGAGATCCTGTCCCGTATTCCGGTTCTGGACGATGAGGCGTAAGAGCCAAACAATTTCATAAAATATCACTTGCACTTTTTTGCGCACTGTGATATAATAATCTTATAACGTGTAGCGAAACGGCGTAAATCCAGTTAGTATTTGACTGGGTTTACGCCTTTTTTTTGCGCAGATTTACTTTTGGAGGTATGAAACATATGCAGAAAAACAACACGGCGGTACAAGCCGGAAAACCGAATAAGCTGGCAGATTGGCCGATACGGACACTGATCCTCAGCATGGGGATGCCGATGGTGCTTTCTATGGTATTACAGGCGGTATACAATATTGTGGATACCATTTTTGTCAGCCACATGGAAAACGGCGCAACAGCGGTTCTGGCGCTGACGGATTCCTATTCCATCCAGCTGCTCATTGTTGCAGTAGGCGTGGGAACTGGTATCGGAATCAACGCCCTGCTGTCCAAGACGCTGGGAGAACGCAATTTTGAAAAGGCATCCTGCATTGCCGGAAACGGTATTTTTCTTGCCGTCTGTATTTATGCGGTTTTTCTTTTGTTCGGCATTTTCGGAACCAGAGCGTTCATCGGAATGCAGGCGAACGGGAATGCACTCCGCCAGGAAATGGGGGAGCAGTATCTGCGAATCTGCTGTATCGGCTCTTTCGGCAGCATTGGCTATACGGTTTATGAGCGCTTTTTGCAGGGGACCGGCAGAACCAATCTTTCCACCATTGCGCAGATCACTGGTGCATTGCTGAACATCATCCTGGACCCCATCTTTATTTTCGGGCTGGATATGGGCGTGACAGGCGCAGCAGCTGCAACAGTCGTCGGGCAGCTGGCATCTTTGGGCATGGCAATGCTGTTCCATTACCGCTGGGATAAGGAGATTCGTCGGGACTGGAAACACATTCGTCCGCAGTGGGGACTGATTCGTGGAATTTATGCCATCGGTATTCCGGCTGCGATCATGCAAGGGCTGCTTTCTGTCATGGTCCTTTTCGTCAATCTTGTATTTGGAACGCAGGGGGATATGGCAGAACCGCTGCAGGCAGCTTATGGCATCTACTATAAGATACAGCAGTTCGCCCTGTTTGCAGCGTTCGGACTGAGCAATACCCTGATTACTGTGGTGGCGTTTCATTACGGCAGACGAGAAAGGGCAAGACTGCGGCAGTGCGTTCGCTACGGCTTGTTGTATGCCGCCGGACTGATGCTGCTGGTTACGCTGCTGTTTCAGATCTTTGCGTCACCCATTGCCGGACTGTTCCAGAGCGGAGACAGCCCGGAGATCCATCAACTCTGTATGCGTTCCATGCGGATCTGTACGCTCGGCTATGTATTTATGGGTGTCACTGTACTGATCCAGGGAATCTTACAGGGATTTCGCTGTGTATTTTCGCCGCTGGTTCTGGCACTGCTGCGGCTGCTGGTGCTGCCGATTCCGTTTTGCCTGCTGTTTTTGGCAGGTAGTCACGGTGCGGAACAGGTCTGGTGGGCATTTCCGCTGGCAGAGTGCATCACAGCAGTGATCTCTGTTCCGGTTCTTTTGCGGACATTCCGAAAAAAGACCCAGCCTGCAAATAAAACCTCTTTTGCCGCATAGGAGGAATAGGAAAAACCGCCCGGTTTCCAGTTGTTTTCTGGAAATCGGGCGGTTTTGTCCTTCAAAGTCATCCCCGTTCGTCCTCTAAAATCCCCGGCAGGCGGTTCTGATTGCGCCACTCCCTGGGAGAAACACCGTAGCAATTTTTGAACGCCCTGGAAAAGTGCATCTGATTGGCATAGCCCACTGTGATGCCAATGTCTCCGATGGATAGGTGGGTCAGCTTCAGCAGCTCTGCCGCCTTGAGCATCCGGTAATTCACCAGGAACTCCTGGGGCGTTTTTCCCAGTGCCTCCTTGAAGATCTTCCCGAAGTAGGTGCGGTTCAGTCCGCAGACGCTGGCAATATCCTCAATGGTGATATCGTTCTGGAAGTTGTGTTCGATATACGTCAGTGCCTCGTGGATATAGAAGTCCCGGAGCTTTCCGCCGCTCTCCATCTGCTCATCTGCTGCGGAGCGCATCAGATAGTCCAGGAACAGATACAGATGCCCGATGAGGTGGAACGGCGAGGCGTCCTTGTTGCGTGCGATGTACAGCATTTCGTTTGCCATATCTTTCCGGAGGTTTTTGTTCCGTGCGTGATAGACGGGCTTGTCCAGTGACAGCCCGATGGTGTCCAGGATAGACTTGACCCGCAGTCCGTCAAATTCGATCCAGACGTATTCCCACGGCAGGTCGTGGTCTGCCACATAGGTGGTGATCTGGTTGGGGAAGATCATAAACCCCTGCATACTTTTGATGGAATAGGTCTGCGTTACGCCCTTGCTGTCGTCTGCCATCAGTGTCCCTGTGCCGGACAGCACATAGTGAAACAGATAGTGGTTTCTGGCTGCCGGTCCGAAGGAATGCGCCGGGGCGCACTTTTCCCACCCGAACTGGAATAATCCGAGGTCAACAAAGTTGTCATTGGGGAAAATAGAGAAAATCCAGTTTTGCATAAATTTACCTTAATCCTCTCAAAAAGTCTGCTGATGTTCAAGTTCTGTTTGTGGCTGTTCATATGATACTCATTATATCACGAAATATACCAAAATGCAACATCTTTTTCCGAAATGAATGAAAAAGCGGCAAAATGGCAAAAAACAAGTTGATTTGTGATATTTACAGGACGCATCTGGGTATGTTATAATAAATTTATCGAAAACGCAGCGTTTTACCACAAAGGAGGAAGATCGACATGAGAAAAAAGAATGCAGCAGGCAGTCTGGTTCTGGCGGGAGCAATATTGTCTACTCTTTTGCTGCCGGGCTGTGCAGGAAAATCGAACAATGACGGTAAAACGGAAGTCACAATGGTACAGTACAAGCCGGAGGCGGTTGCCGCTTTCGAGGAGATGGAGGAACGGTTCAACGCAACGCACGACGACATCCATCTCACCATTGAATCGCCCAACGAGGCAATGACCGTGCTGAAAACACGCTTTATCCGTGAGGATTATCCGGACATCATCGGCATCGGCGGCGACATCAACTATTCCAACTTCCTGGATGCAGATATGTTCCTGGACGTTTCGGACTTTGAGGGCGTGCAGGACATCAAGCCGGCGTACATGGATATTGTGGACGAACTGGAGTTTATCCCGAAGGACGGCGTTTACGGTCTGCCGTATGTGGCAAACTGTGCCGGCATCCTGTACAACAAGGATATGTTCGAGGAAAACGGCTGGGAGATTCCCACGACCTGGAGCGAATTCACGGCGCTGTGCGAGCAGATCCAGAGCGAATCGGACGTGTATCCGCTGTACCTGGGATATAAGGACACCTGGACCTGTATGGCACCCTGGAATGCGCTGGCAGTCGGATTGTCCTCGCCGTCTACGTGCAGCGATGTCAACGCCGGAAAGACCACCTTCAGCGATGCGTACCAGGAGGTCGCAGAAAAAGACAAGGCTCTGCTGGAATATGCAGAACCGAATCCGTATGCGTACAGCTATAACGACGCCTGCACCGCATTTGCCCGTGGAGAATCTGCAATGTATCCCATCGGCAGCTATGCAGTGCCGCAGATCCAGTCGGTCAATCCGGACATGAACATTGACTCTTTCGTGTTCCCGGCAAACGAGGACGAGGCAGACAACGTGCTGAATTCCGGCGTAGACCTGCAGTTCTGCGTGATGAAGGAGACCAAGCACAAGGATGCCGTTTATGAAGTTCTGCAGTTCCTGTATGACGATGAGACCATCCAGATCTATCTGGACGACCAGAACGCCGTACCGTGCAAGGAGGGCGACTTTACGCTGCCTTCTATGCTGGACGGAATGCGTTCCTATATTGATGAGGGCAGAATGTCCGACTTCCATGATCACCACTATCCCAGCGAGATGAGCGTGGACGCCATGGTACAGACCTATCTGATGGACGACAGCAGCGATTCCACCGTGAAATTCCTCAAGCGCTTTGATAAGGAATGGAAACGCTATAACCGTGACCTCATCGCAAAAGTACAAAAATATGAGGAGGAGAAGGCATCATGAGACAGAAAAAAGCATTGAGCAGCAACAACCGGACGTTTCTGGCAATGACCATTCCGATTGTGATTCTGTTTTTCCTGTTTAATACGCTGCCGCTGATTACCGGTGCAGTGTACAGCTTTACCAACTACCGTGGCTATGGTTCGTTTGACTTTGTGGGTCTGCGGAACTATATCGACCTGTTTTCCGACGAACGTGTGCTGCATTCCTATCTGTTCACCTTTAAGTATGCCATCGCCGGCACGATTCTGATTAACGTGCTGAGTCTTCTTCTGGCAATGGGACTGAACAGCAGGATCCGCTGCAAGAGCCTGCTGCGTGGCGTATACTTCGTCCCGAACATTCTGGGCGGACTGATCGTCGGCTATATCTTCAGCTTTATCTTTACTTATATTATCCCGGCTGTGGGCAAGGCAATGCACATCGGATTCCTGGAAAACAGCATTCTCGCCAGTGAAAAATATGCCTGGATCGGCGTGCTGATCGTCGGCGTATGGCAGGCAGTGGCAATGAACACCATCATTTACATTTCCGGCTTGCAGACCGTTCCGGCAGACATCTACGAGGCTGGCATGATCGACGGCGCAAACCCGTGGCAGAAGTTCTGGAAGCTGACATTCCCCATGCTGCTGCCCTTCGTTTCCATCAATCTGATCCTCAGCACCAAAAACATGATGATGGTATTCGACCAGATCATGTCTTTGACCAAAGGCGGTCCGGCACAGAGTACCGAATCCATCTCGTATCTGATCTATAAGAACGGTATGGACGGCGGTCAGTTCGGATTCCAGAGTGCGAACGCAGTCATATTCTTTATTGTAATTGTAGCATTCTCCATCATTCAGATGAAGATCACCGGCAAAAAGGAGGAACAGCTATGAGAAAGACACATAAAATCGGCGGTACGAATATCTTTCTGACAGTGCTGCTGTTTCTGGGCTGTATCACCGTTTTGTTCCCCTTGTATATGACGGTGATGATCGCCTTTAAGAATCCGTCCGAAATGACGAACGATGTTGCCGGAGCGCTTTCGTTCCCCAGTTCCTGGAGTCTCAGCAACTTCTCTGAGGCAATGCGTGTCACAAACTTCTGGCACTCCCTGGGCAACAGCTTTCTAATTACCGCTGTGACTATCGTTCTGGCTGTGCTGCTGCACTCCATGGCAGGCTATGCCATCGGCAGAAACATGAACCGGAAAAAGGGCTATAAGCTGGTGTATTTCTACATCGTCAGCGGTATGTTCGTTCCCTTTGCAATTCTGATGATGCCGCTGGTAAAGCAGACTGCGATGATGGGTCTGGACAACCGTCTCGGCGTCATCATCCTGTATCTGGTATTCTATATGCCCATGAACGTCATGCTGTACAGCGGCTATCTGAAAAACGTGCCGCTGGCAATGGAAGAGGCAGCAAACATCGACGGTGCCTCTACCTGGAAGACCTACTGGACCATCATTTTCCCCATGATGAAGCCCATGCACGCAACCGTGGCAGTTCTGACGGCTCTGGGTACCTGGAACGACGTTATGACACCGCTGGTTATCATGTCCAGCAGCGAAGATACCACCCTGCCGCTGGCACAGCTGAACTTCCAGACACAGTTCGGCACCAACTACAACCTGGCATTTGCCTCCTATCTGCTGGCACTGATCCCGATTCTGATCTTCTATATCTTCTGTCAGAAGCAGATCATCGGCGGCATTGCAAACGGCGCAGTCAAAGGCTAAGCCGGTACCGATATTACAGGCAACACCGCACAAAGCCCGCCTGACGGCTTTGCACGCAATCTGCTTGCTGATTTTCCGTCATACCGCACAGAAATTTCTTGACATACGACTGCGTTCGAGGCAGGATTCTGCCCGAGAACAAAGGAGTGTCGCACTAGGATTGATTGCGACCGACAGTATGCCTGCGAAATTTCTGTGCAATCTGCCGAAAAATCCGACTGCGCATCTTACGCACAAACTCTGTGCGGTGTTGCCTACAGATAAAAACCTTTCCCTTTCAAAAATATGAGAATAGACAGAAAGACCGTATGATATGAAACGATTCGAAGAATGCTGCTGAAATGTCATGCGGTTTTCTGTATTTTAGGAGTGTTGACTATGGCAATTCAAATTGATGCAGAAAAGAAGATCTTTACCCTGGAGACAGACCACACCATGTACCAGATGCAGGCAGATGCCTACGGCGTGCTGCGGCATCTCTGGTACGGCGCAAAGACCGGCTGCGATATGTCCTATTTGCAGGATTACCCCGATGTGGGATTTTCCGGAAACATCTATGCGGCAGGAAACGACCGCACCTATTCGCTGGATACGCTGCCGCTGGAATATGCCGGAGCAGGCGTAGGCGATTTCCGTGTGCCGGCGGTGGCTGCGGTCCATGCAGACGGCAGCAGCGCCCTGGATCTGCGCTATTACAGCCACACGGTAAAGCCGGGAAAGTATGGCATCGAAGGGCTGCCGGCAGTGTATGCCGCAGAGGACGAGGCAGAGACGCTGGAAGTGGTTCTCCGGGACACCGCATCGGCAGTTGAAGTGACCCTGCTGTATGCAGTCCTGCCGGCGCTGGATCTGGTGACACGCTGCGCCAGGATCCGCAACCTGGGTGAGACACCGGTGACGCTGACAAAGGCGGCAAGCCTTTGCCTGGACATCAGCCGGGGCAGCTGGGAGTGGGTGCATTTTCACGGCAGACACGCCATGGAACGCCAGATGGAGCGCCGCCTGCTGTTCCACGGCATCCAGGAGATCGGCAGCACCCGTGGCACATCCAGCCACCACCAGAATCCCACGGTGTTGCTCTGCACGCCGGACTGCACGGAAACAGCCGGAGCGTGCATCGGCGCTGCACTGGTTTACAGCGGCAGCCACCAGACCAGGCTGGAGTGCGACCAGCTGGGACAGGTGCGTATGGTAATGGGCATTCACCCCGATCTGTTCCGCTGGGAACTGAAAGCCGGAGAGACATTCTCCACGCCGGAAGTCATGCTGTCCTACAGTGACACCGGACTGGAGACCCTGTCCCACCACTTCCACCAGGCAATCCGGGAACATATCTGCCGTGGAAAGTATCAGCTGGCAGAGCGTCCGGTGCTGATAAACAACTGGGAGGCGACCTATTTTGGCTTTGACACCGAAAAGATCCTGCACATTGCAGAAGAGGCGGCACGTCTTGGCGTAGATATGCTGGTGCTGGATGACGGCTGGTTCGGCAAGCGGGACGACGACTGTTCCGGACTGGGAGACTGGTTTGTCAATGAGACCAAGCTTTCCGGCGGTCTGCATGATCTGGTGGAAAAGATCAAGGGGATGGGAATGCGGTTTGGCATCTGGTTCGAGCCGGAGATGATCTCGGAGGACAGCGACCTCTATCGCAAGCATCCGGACTGGGCAATCCGCATCCCGGACAGAGCGCCCATGCGCAGCCGGTATCAGCTGGTGCTGGATATGGCGAATCCGGAGGTGCAGGAATATCTGTTCCGGGTGATGAGCGACGTGCTGCACAGCGCTGATATTTCCTATGTCAAGTGGGATATGAACCGCAGCATCAGCGACTGGTACACCCGGACGCTCCCGGCAGACCGCCAGGGTGAAATGCCGCATCGCTATGTGCTGGGGCTGTACGCACTGCTGGAACGGCTGACTGCCGCTTTCCCGGATGTTCTCTTTGAGGGATGCAGCGGCGGCGGCGGACGGTTCGATGCCGGAATGCTGTACTATTGTCCGCAGATCTGGTGCAGTGACGATACGGATGCCTATGAGCGCACCAAGATCCAGTACGGCACATCCTTTTTCTATCCGGTTTCTGCGGTGGGATCTCATGTGTCTACTGTGCCGAATCACCAGACCGGCAGAATCACGCCGTTTGAGACTCGTGGCACTGTGGCAATGGCAGGCAGCTTTGGCTATGAGCTGGATCTGAATTTGCTTTCCGACGGAGAAAAACAGGAAGTGGCAGAGCAGATCCGGCAGTTCAAGACCTACGGTCCGCTGATCCACAACGGAAAGTACTATCGGCTGACAAATCCGATGGCAGAGGATGCGGCACTGTGGGAATTTGCAGCACAGGACGGCAGCGAAGTGCTGGTGCAGGGAATGCTGTTCCATGCAGAGGCAAATGTTCTGCGCCGCACCGTTCAGCTGCGTGGACTGGATGCTGAAAAGCGCTATCGTCTGGACGGAACAGAGCAGGTCTATACCGGCGCAGCGCTGATGGCAGGCGGTGTGCTGCTGCCGAAGGCGTGGGGCGATTACACACCGGTGACCATGCACTTTTCGGAAGTTTGAAAAAATAAGGGGATGTAAAAATGATGACAGTTGCAGAATGGAAACGGGCGTTGAATGCCGGAAAACTGGATGAAAAACTGAAACAGCTGTACGGCAGCGATGCCGCAGTGATGGCGCACCAGAAAAAACGCTATACAGAGGCACTGGAGGAATTTGCAAAGCTGTATCCCGAACGGAAACAGGTCAGCATTTTCTCGGCGCCGGGACGCACCGAGGTGGGCGGCAACCACACAGATCACCAGCACGGCTGTGTCCTTGCGGCGGCAGTCAATCTGGATGTGATCGCCGTAGTGGGATTCCACAGCGAAAAGATCATCCGGCTGAAATCCACCGGTTATGCGGAGATTCGGGTGCGTCTGTCTGACCTGTCGAAAAAGGATGCCGAGGTTGGGACTTCAACGGCGCTGATTCGTGGCATGGCCGCAAAATTTGCGGAAATGGGCGCAAAACTTAGTGGCTGGGATGCCTATTCCACCTCAGATGTGCTGAGCGGCAGCGGTCTTTCCTCTTCGGCGGCGTTTGAGGTGCTGATCGGCACGATCATCGACCAGCACGACAACGGCGGAAAAGCCGGGGCAGTGGAGATTGCCAAGATCGGACAGTTTGCCGAGAATGTCTACTTCGGCAAGCAGAGCGGACTCATGGATCAGATGGTCAGCTCCGTAGGCGGCTTTGTCTGGATCGACTTTGCCGACACCCGGAAACCGGTGATCCGGAAACACACCTTTGATTTTGCGAAAGCAGGCTATTGCCTTTGCATTACTGACACCAAGGGCAGCCATGCCGACCTGACGCCGGACTATGTGGCAGTTCCGACGGAGATGAAACAGGTTGCGGCTTACTTCGGCAGGGAAGTGCTGCGTGACGTGGACGCCGCCGACTTCCGGCAGGCGATTCCGAAACTGCGGAAAAGCTGTTCTGACCGGGCGATTCTCCGGGCAGCCCATTTCTTTGCGGAAAACGAGCGTGCCACGGCAGAGGCAAAGGCACTGGAAAACGGTGACCTCTCCGCTTTCTTTGCCCTGGTGAAAGCGTCCGGGACTTCTTCCTGGGAGCTGCTGCAAAACCTGTATTCCTGCCAGAAACCGGAAGAGCAGGCGATCCCTCTGGGAATCTGGTACAGCCAGCAGTTTCTGGGGGACAAGGGTGCTGTCCGGGTACACGGCGGCGGCTTTGCCGGAACAATACAGGCGTTTGTTCCGACGGAAGAGGCGGAGGCATACTGCCGATACATGGATGACCTCTTCGGAAAAGGCAGCTGTCACAAGCTGTCTGTCCGTCCGCTGGGCGGCGTGATGCTTTGAACCGGCTGCTGTGAATTTATGTGGAAAAAGCTGTGCGTGACAGATGCGCACAGCTTTTTTGCGTCCCTCGGAAAATAGAAATCCGCTTTCTACAGAAATTGATTTTCAAAAAAATGATTAAAATCGTACAAAATTGTGAGGTTTGACAAGAGAGGCTCCCCTGAAAGGGGAGCTGGCAGTGCGTAGCACTGACTGAGGGGTTTCCACTTATACCGAAAACGTCATAAAAAGATTTTACGAAAGAACCTCTCCACCGCCTAACGGCGGTCCCCCTCCCCTTTCAGGGGAGGCTATCATGAAAATTGATTTCCGTGCTGCCTTTCTTTGAAAACTTGCTTTTTTCGCAAAAATCTGCTATACTAAAAGATATTCCCATAAATTCGAATGGGGATTTGGGGAAATCCTAAATGTACGCAATAAGAATCGGACAGAAAAAGAGAGGATGTGTGATGTGATGCGCCGAAAACTGAAAAAACTGCTCAGTATTCTAACCAGCCGGCTTGTGATTATCGGACTGTTGATTCTGATTCAGCTGGCGTGGTTTTTGATCCTGTTTCTGCGGCTGACGCAGTATGCCACCTGGATCAATGCCGGATTTGTGGCGCTGAGCCTGCTGATCGAGCTTTATATCATCAACAAGTCGGGGAATCCTTCGTATAAGATCCTGTGGCTGCTGTTTATCAGCACGTTTCCGGTGCTGGGCGGTCTGATGTATCTGCTGTTCGGCGACAAGCGACCGTCCCGGAAAATGCGCCGTCAGCTGCACCACGGCAGACGGGTCATTGGTCTGCGTCCGGAGGTGGGATGCACGGCGGCTGCACTGCCGCAGCGAATGGCTGAGACCAGCTTTTACCTGGAAAGCTGTGGATTCCCCATCTACCAGAATTCCAAGGTGGACTACTATGCGCTTGCAGATGAGGCGTATCCGCATCTGCTGGAAGATCTGAAAAGGGCAAAACATTACATTTTCATGGAATATTTCATTGTGGCAGACGGGGTGATGTGGGATTCCATCAAGGCGGTGCTGAAAGAAAAGGCAGCCGCAGGAGTGGAAGTGCGCTTTGTCTATGACGACCTGGGCAGCGTGGGATGCCTGCCGAAACAGTTCCGCAAGGAGCTTTCGGATGCCGGCATCCACGTCATGGCGTTTAATCCGTTCCGACCAGCGCTTTCTGCGGTGATGAACAACCGGAATCACCGGAAGATCACGGTGATCGACGGCTATATTGCCTATACGGGTGGATTCAACCTGGCGGACGAATATATCAACCAAAAGAAACGGTTCGGACACTGGAAGGATACCGGTCTGCGGATCTACGGCGAGGCGGCGTACAGCTTTACGCTGATGTGTCTGGAACTGTGGAATGCGTTCAACAACACCAATGACAACTGCAAAAAATACCTGCCGCACCGCTACCATCCGGAGCCGTTCCCCACAGACGGCTATGTGCTGCCGTACTGCAATTCGCCGTTTGAGAGCGAGACCCTGGCGCAGGATGTGTACCTGGAACTGCTGAACCAGGCGAAAAATTACGTGTATATTTTCACGCCGTATCTGGCAATTGATGACGAGATGCAGCACGCACTCTGCATGGCGGCACAGCGTGGCATAGACGTGCGGCTGGTGACGCCGGGAATCCCGGACAAGCGCATGGTCTATTCGCTGACACGTTCGTATTATGAGCCGCTGATCCGTGCCGGTGTCCGCATCTATGAGTATACGCCGGGATTCATTCACGCAAAGAGTTACCTGGTGGACGATGAGATCGGCGTTGTGGGAACGATCAACATGGACTACCGCAGTCTGTATCTGCACATGGAAGATGCGGTGCTGCTGACCGGGTGCAGCGCTCTGCAAAAGCTGAAGATCGACTGCATGGTGACCATCGAGAAGAGCCGCCGTGTGACCTTGCAGGACTGCAAGCGCCGCCGCCACAGCTTGCTCTGGCAGGCGATTCTGCGCACCATCAGCCCGCTGCTCTGAGATATGCCAACACACAAGAAGAAAGCCGTCCGTACATCTGTACGAACGGCTTTTCGATTTCCCATAAGAACGGGGAACAGATACTCAAAAAAGGCTCATAAACCCGACGGCTTTTCCCAGGATGCGGATGCTGTCCAGCTGCGCTCCCACGTAGACCAGCGGAGAATACGCCGGGTTTTCCGGCACCAGCTGCAGGATGGCATTGGTCTTGTCATAGTAGACCCGTTTCAGCGTTGCCTCATCGTCAATGATGACAGCGGCGATCTCGCCGTTTTCCACCATGGGCTGGCTGCGGATAAAGACGGCATCTCCGTCGTAGATCCGTGCGCCGATCATGCTGTCTCCACGGGCGAGCAGACAGAAATCTGCGGCGATCTCTGCGTCGGCGATGAGAAAAGTCTCCCGATCCTCCTGGGCGAAGATCGGTTCGCCGCAGGCAATCTCGCCCAGAAGCGGAAACCGTTTCAGTCGGATGGGTCGGAGATTCGGATAGTCCTCCAGGGAAAACGATGGTTCTTCTTCGCTCTCATAGCCAAGGAGCCATGCCTCCTTGACGCCCAGTGCCTTTGCAATGGCGTGCAGCTTGCTGTCCTTGGGACGAAATGCCCCGGAGCAGTACTGGCTCATGGTCGAACGTGAAATGCCGGTTTTGGCGCAGAGATCAGACTGCGTGATATGTTTCTGCTGCATTGCCTGATGCAGCCGGTGATGAAAAGATTCCATTGGGGTTTACCTCCGTGTTCTGTTTTTCGGAACAACTGCATTATACCACGCTTTTTCTCAAAAGGCAAGGGTCGGCTGCGAAAAAAACGCCTAGGGCAATCCTGCACAAAGTCCGGCTGTAAGCCTTGTGTGGTATCGCCTCAAAAATACGATGTTTTTTTCAATTCAAAGATTAGTCAATACTAACTGAAAAAATATCGGTTTGCATTTGCCGAAACATGAGAATCCGAAAGGAATTGCAGCGAAATACGCCGTGATCTGAGCAAAAACTTTGTTAATCATGAGTCGTATTCCAAGTTGTTGATTTTTTCACAGGAAAATGGTATAATGCAAAATGGTGTGTAATAGCTGAGCGGCGGCAGATTTTGGCTTGACCGGGAATCGACACTCTTCGTGCAAGTGCCGCTTGTTCATACAAAATTTGCGATTGTCTCTTGAAAAATCGGGCGGAATATGCTATAATATAGTAGATAGCATTTCATGCTGTTTTTTCGTGCGGATACGACGGTATTTTCACGGAAAACACTGATTTTTCTGTCGTGGACAGCCGCAGGCTGTTCCACCGGGATATCCCTGGAAAAAGCGTTTGTTTTTGGGGATTGTCCCGATCATGATTGCGTTCGGACAGGACGGTTTGACGGCGAAAAAGCTGTGCTGTCTGCGCTTCACACCTGTGCTGCATGGTACAGGTGTATTGTGCTGTGCTGTGGTTTCGCAGGTGAGACTGCGGACAAGCAGCCCGGACTGGCAGACTGCAGCCAATGGCAGTGCAGCCTTTTTGCCGGACACAACGGGGTCTGCGTGATACAGACCCGAAGGAATGCCTGTGCGTTGTCACAGGCGATATCAAAACCAGAGACGATGCTGTGCCGTCTGCACGGCGTAGTCCGAATTTTCAAAATAGGAGAGATGAACATGGAGTATCGCATTGAACACGATTCGATGGGCGAGGTAAAGGTACCTGCCGACAAGTATTGGGCAGCTCAGACAGAGCGCAGCCACGAGAACTTTCTGATCGGTGTAGGCATCGAAACCATGCCCCGTGAGATCACACACGCTTTCGGTATCCTGAAAAAGGCTGCTGCAATGGCGAACCACAAGCTCCGTCCGGAGCGCATGACAGAGGAAAAGCTTTCTGCAATTTCCACTGCCTGTGACGAGGTGATCTCCGGCAGTCTGAATGAACACTTCCCGCTGGTCGTATGGCAGACAGGAAGCGGCACGCAGTCCAACATGAATGCCAATGAAGTTATTGCGAATCGTGGCAACGAAGTCGCTGGCAAGAAGATCCTGCATCCGAATGATGATGTTAACATGAGCCAGTCTTCCAACGACACATTCCCCACTGCAATGCACATCTCTGCTGTTCTGGCTGTAGAGGATAAGGTACTGCCGGCAATTGACGAATTGGTGGCAACCTTCCGCCGTCTGGAAGAAGAGCATGAGGGCATCGTAAAGAGCGGCAGAACCCATCTGCAGGATGCGACCCCGATCAAGTTCTCTCAGGAAATCAGCGGATGGCGCACATCCCTCGAGCGTGATCGCGAGATGCTCGTTTCTGCGCTGCCGTACCTGAAGACACTGGCGCTGGGCGGTACTGCTGTTGGTACCGGTCTGAATGCACCGGAGGGATTTGACGTAGAAGTTGCAAAGGCAGTTTCTGAACTGACCGGCAAGGAATTCGTCACCGCATCCAACAAGTTCCACGCTCTGACCAGCAAGGACGAGATCGTATTTGCACACGGTGCTCTGAAGGCACTGGCAGCAGATATGATGAAGATCGCAAATGACGTGCGCTGGCTGGCAAGCGGTCCGAGAGACGGTCTGGGTGAGATCACCATTCCGGAGAACGAACCGGGTTCGTCCATCATGCCGGGCAAGGTCAATCCGACACAGTGCGAACAGGCAACCATGGTGGCTGTTCAGGTAATGGGCAACGACGTGGCAGTTGGTATGGCAGCTTCTCAGGGCAACTTTGAGCTGAACGTATTTATGCCGGTCTGCGCTTACAATTTCCTGCAGTCTGCTCGTCTCCTGGCTGAGTCCATCATCTCCTTTAACAAGAACTGTGCAGTCGGCATCTGCGCTAACCGTGAAAAGATGCACCACAACCTGCACAATTCTCTGATGCTGGTAACAGCGCTGAACCCCTATATCGGTTATGAGAATGCCGCAAAGACTGCGAAGAAGGCATTCCGTGACAACATTTCGCTGAAGGAAGCCTGCGTTGAGCTGGGATTCCTGACAGCTGAACGGTTCGACGAAGTGTTCCATCCGGAACAGATGGTCTGAACCACCTGCGCCTCGGCGCAAAAAAACAGGAAGGAAAGGTAGTTTTGCTATGACATACAGTTATTTTCCGGGCTGTACCTTAAAGACCAAGGCGAAAGACCTCGATCACTATGCCCGGATCTCTGCTGAAGCACTGGGCTTTACACTGGAAGAACTTCCGGATTGGCAGTGCTGCGGCGGTGTGTATCCAATGGCGAAGAATGAGATCGCAACCAAGCTCTCATCCATTCGTGCGCTGGCAAAAGCAAAGGAACTGGGCCAGCCGCTGGTCACCCTCTGCTCTGCCTGTCATAACGTCATCAAGCAGGTCAATCATGATATGCAGACTGATGACAACATCGTTCTGAAAGCAAACAATTATCTGAAGCTGGCTGAGCCGTATCAGGGCGAGACCGAAGTGCTGCATTATCTGGAAGTGCTGCGGGACAAGGTCGGTTTCGATGAACTGAAAAAGAAAGTGGTCAACCCGCTGAAGGGCAAGAAGATCGCCGCTTATTACGGATGCCTTCTGCTGCGTCCGGGAAAGACCATGCAGATGGATAATCCGGAAAATCCGAAGATCCTGGAAGACTTTATCCGTGCGATCGGTGCGACTCCGGTGCTGTATCCGATGCGCAATGAGTGCTGCGGCGGATATCTGACACTGGATGAAAAGTCCGTGGCACAGTCCAGAAGCAACAAGGTTATGACCAGCGCCAAGGAAAACGGTGCGGAAATGGTCATCACCGCCTGTCCGCTTTGTCTGTATAACCTCCAGAAGAACTCCGGCGTTTCTGATGTGCCGGTCGTATACTTTACTGAGTTGCTCGCAGAAGCGCTCGGTCTGAAATAAGGAGGAACGGAAATGGCAGATTTGAAAGAACTCGTTCTGACGACCAGCGGTGTCAATCCGCTGAAATGTATGCGCTGCGGAAAGTGCAGCGGTACTTGTCCGTCCTATGATGCAATGGAATATCATCCGCACCAGTTCGTATACATGGTGGAAAAGGGCGACATCGAAAAGCTGATGGCATCCAAGTCCATTTATACGTGTCTCTCCTGCTTTGCCTGCGTAGAACGCTGTCCTCGTGACGTAGAACCGGCAAAACTGGTGGAAGCAGTCAGACTGGCGGTTATCCGTCAGCAGGGACAGAATCACCTGAAATCGGAGCAGATTCCCGAAATGCTGGATGATGATTTGCCGCAGCAGGCAATCGTCAGCGCATTCCGGAAATACAGCAAATAAGGAGGCATAAAAATGCGGAGAATAGGTGTTTTTGTATGCCACTGCGGTACGAACATTGCGGCGACCGTCGATGTAAAAACCGTTGCTGAGACTCTTGGAAAAGAGCCGGCAGTCGTTTTTGCGACCGACTATCCCTATATGTGCTCAGAGGCAGGTCAAAACATAATTAAAGATGCGATCAAGGAGTATCAGCTGGAGGGCGTTGTCGTATGTTCATGTTCTCCTCGTATGCACGAGGCGACATTCCGTAAGACAGTTTCAGCAGCCGGCTTGAACCCCTATATGCTGGAAGTCGCAAACATCCGTGAGCAGTGTTCATGGATCCATAAGGACATCCAGGAGGCTACAGCAAAGGCAATCGTCCTCGGACGTGCAGCCATTGCAAAGGTTTTGCTGAATACACCGCTGATCGCCGGCGAAAGCCCGGTAACCAAGCGTGCTTTGGTTATCGGCGGCGGTATCGCAGGTATCCAGACCGCTCTGGATATCGCAGAGGCTGGCTATCCGGTCGATATCGTAGAAAAAGAACCCACCATCGGCGGTAAGATGACACAGATCGATAAGACATTCCCGACACTGGACTGCTCTTCCTGTATTCTGACTCCGAAGATGGTAGAATGCGCACAGAATGACAAGATCACTATCTATTCCTACAGTGAAGTAGAGGCTGTGACCGGATTCGTGGGCAACTTCAGCGTTAAGATCCGCCGCAAGGCTCGTTTTGTCGATGAAGATAAATGTACCGGATGCGGCGCTTGTACCGAAAAGTGTCCGGTAAAGAATGTTCCGGATGCTTATAACCTGGGACTGAGCAACCGTCACGCTGCTTACATCCCGTTTGCACAGGCGATCCCGAACGTAGCTGTTCTGGACTCCACACGCTGCATCAAGCTCACCAAGGGCAAGTGCGGTCTGTGTTCCAAGGTATGTTCTGCCGGTGCGATCGACTATGAGCAGAAGGAAACCTTCGTGGAAGAAAAGTACGGCGCAATCGTTGCGGCTACTGGTTATAATCCGATCAACATCGACGGCTATGATGAATTTGCATATTCCCAGAGCAAGGATGTTGTGACTTCTCTGGAATTCGAGAGAATCCTCAAGGCAGACGGTCCGACCGATGGTCACCTGCAGCGTCTGTCCGACGGCAAGCAGCCGAAGACACTGGTATTCGTACAGTGCGTCGGCAGCCGTGAATCCGGTTCTCAGCATGGCTGCGGTAAGGAATACTGCTCCAAGATCTGCTGTATGTATACCGCAAAGCACGCTATGCTGTGCCGTGAAAAATATCCGGATACTGACGTTTATGTATTCTACATCGACGTTCGTACCCCGGGCAAGAACTATGATGAGTTCTATCGCCGTGCAGTAGAGCAGTATGGCGTACACTATATTAAGGGTATGGTCGGCAAGGTTGCACCGCAGGCTGACGGCACACTGGATGTTCAGGCATCTGATCTGATTTCCAACGAACAGCTGCACATCAAGGCTGACATGGTCGTTCTGGCTGCTGCAATCGAAGCAGACAAGAGCGCTCGTCCGCTGGCAACTATGCTGACAGCCAGCATGGATACCAACGACTTCTTTACTGAGGCACACGCAAAGCTGCGTCCGGTTGAGTCTCCGACTGCCGGTGTATTCCTCTCCGGTGTCTGCCAGGGCCCGAAGGATATTCCGGAAACCGTTGCACAGGCAGGCGCTGCTGCGTCGAAGGTCATCGGTCTGCTGGCAAAGGACAAGCTGTCCTGCAACCCGTGCGTATCTCACTCGGATCCCATGAAGTGCAATGGCTGCTCGTCTTGTGCAAATGTCTGCCCGTACGGCGCAATTACGTATGAGGAGAAGGACTTCAGCCGTCGGCAGGATGGCTCGATGATCCGTCGTGTGGCAATTGTCAATGAGGCAGTATGCCAGGGCTGCGGTGCTTGTACCGTTGCCTGCCCGTCCGGCGCAATGGATCTGAAGGGATTCGCAACCGGTCAGATTATGGCGGAGGTAGATGCAATATGCAAGTAAATCAGGAATTCAAACCGAAAATCGTCGCATTCTGCTGTAACTGGTGTTCTTATGCAGGTGCAGACCTTGCGGGTACAAACCGCTCGAATTATCCGGCAGATGTCAAGATCATCCGTGTACCTTGCTCCTGCCGTGTCAATCCACTCTTTATTCTGCGTGCGTTCCAGCGTGGTGCAGACGGCGTAATCCTCTGCGGATGTCACCCGGGTGACTGCCACTATACCACTGGTAACTACTATGCCCGCCGCAGAATGACACTGCTGTTCTCCATGCTGGATTATCTGGGCATCGAGAAAGAGCGTACCCGTGTAGAATGGGTATCCGCCGCAGAAGGTGCAAAGTTCGCTGCAACTATGAATGAGTTCGTAGAGACAGTAACTGCACTGGGCGAGAACAAGAGACTGGAGGATCTGAGATGCAAAGCGAAATGATGAAAAGAGCCTCCGAGCTGTTGGCAGACGGTACAGTTGTTCGTGTGCTGGGCTGGAAAAACGGTGAGTTTGTCTATGATCCCACACCGGCTGTGTTCGATTCTGCGGAAGCTTTGGAAAAAGATTTTGTATATCACGATTTCTGTGGCAGCAACCTGTCCAAGTATCTGATCAAGCTGTCTAAGCTGGACGGCAAGACACTGGTTTTCCTGAAACCCTGTGATTCCTACAGCTTTAACCAGCTGCTGACGGAACACCGCATCAAGCGTGAAAACGTTTACATCATCGGTATCCCGTGTGACGGCAAGCTGGATGCAGAAAAGGTACGTGACGCCGGCGCAGAAGGCATCCTGGGCATCACTACCGACGGCGACACCGTAAAGGTTGACACCATGTACGGCGAAGTCAGCGTAGCCAAGAAGGACTGCCTGCTGGAACGCTGCGAAGTCTGCAAGAGCCATAAGGTTGTTGTTTATGACGAAATGCTGGGCGAAAACGGAGAAGAAAATCCGGAGTCCGGTCGTTTCGATATGGTAGAAAAGCTGGAGGCGATGACTCCGGACGAGCGCTATGCGTTCTGGCGTGGAGAACTGTCCCGCTGCATCCGCTGTAATGCCTGCCGCAATATCTGCCCGGCGTGCAGCTGTGAGCAGTGCGTTTTTGATAACCCGGCATCCGGCGTTTCTCAGAAGGCAGCAGCAGACTCCTTCGAAGAGAATATGTTCCACATCATCCGTGCATTCCACGTTGCAGGCCGCTGTACGGACTGCGGAGAATGCTCCAGAGTATGTCCGCAGCACATTCCGCTCCATCTGCTGAACCGGAAGTTCATCAAGGATATCGACACCTATTACGGTGAATATCAGGCAGGTGCAGAGGCAGGCAGCCGTGCGCCGCTGGTGAACTTCACCAAGGAAGACTGCGAGCCGAATGTGGTTTATAAAGGAGGCAGCAAATAATGAAAAAAGTATCTCGAGAAAATCTGGACGCTTTGTTCGCTGCCATCGCAGAAGCAAAGAAACTCTATCTGCCGGTTGCTGACAGCACCGATGAAAAGCGCAGTGCAAAGTACACCGTATGGACACCGAAGACAAAGTATGCGTCTGAGGCTGTCAATACAGTTCGCAGCGCAAAGGACTTTTTCTTCCCGCAGGTAGAAAATATGGTCAACTTTAAGGTAAACGGCAAGAAGATCGAAGTGGATGACATCCGGACCGAGTGCGAAGATTTCGTGATTTTCGGCGTTCGTGCCTGCGATGCGGCAAGCTTTAAGATCCTGGACAGCGTATATCTGTCTGAGCCGGTAGATACCTTCTATCAGAACCGCCGGGAGCATGGCGTAGTTATGACAATGTCCTGCACCAAGCCCAGCGAAACCTGTTTCTGTTCTGTATTCGGCATTGATGCGGCAGAGCCTGCCGGCGATGTCAGCTGCTGGATGACAGACGATGCTGTTCTGATGCAGGCGAACACCGAAAAGGGTGAGGCGCTGCTGGCATCCCTGCCTATGCTGGAAGATGCCGCAGACGATGCTGCGGAAGAATCCAAGGCAAAGACAAAGGCAATTCTGGAAAAGCTGCCGCTGAAAAATCTGTCCACAGATTCCTTCGGCGGAGACAAGCTGATGGAACTGTTCAACTCCGATAAGTGGGCAGGACTTTCTGAGGCTTGCCTGGGCTGCGGTACCTGTACCTTCGTTTGCCCGACCTGCCAGTGCTATGATATCCGTGACTATGACACAGGTCACGGCGTTCAGCGGTTCCGCTGCTGGGACAGCTGTATGTACTCCGACTTTACCAAGACAGCCGGCGGTCAGCCTCGTCCGACACAGGTCGAGCGTTTCCGTCAGCGGTTCATGCACAAGCTGGTTTACTATCCGGCAAACAATGAAGGCGTATTCGGCTGTGTTGGCTGCGGCCGCTGCATGAAGAGCTGCCCGATTTCCATGAACATTGTCAAGGTCATGAAGACTTTAGGGGAGGGTAACGCATGAGACAAGAAGCATTGATTCCAAAAGTCGGCGTCGTAACTGACATCCGTCAGGATACCCCTGATGTAAAGACATTCCGTGTGGTTGGTCTGGATGGAAACAAGCTGTTCGAGCATATGCCCGGTCAGTGTGCGATGGTCTCCATTCCGGGCATCGGCGAAGGTATGTTCTCTATCACATCTTCTCCGACAAACAAGGAATTCATGGAATTTTCCATTAAAAAGTGCGGCTGTCTGACCAGCTGGCTCCATATGATGGAGGTTGGTCAGGAAGTGACAGTCAGAGGTCCGCTGGGAAAGAACTTCCCGGTAGAAACCGTTCCGACACCGGAAAACGGCAACTATGGTCTGAAAGGCAAGGATCTGCTGTTTATCGCCGGCGGTATCGGTCTGGCGCCGCTGCGTTCTGTCATTAACTACTGCCGTGACAAAAAGCGTGAGAATCCGGACGCTTATGGTTCTCTGCATATCATTTACGGTTCTCGTTCCAAGGACGATCTGGTTGACTATCAGGAGATCCTGGATGAATGGAGCCAGGACTGCAAGGTGGATCTGACCATCGACCGGGAACAGGAAGGCTGGGACGGTCATGTCGGCTTTATTCCGAACTATGTCAAGGAACTGAAGCCGGATCTGAACCGTACTGTTCTGATCTGCGGACCTCCGATCATGATTAAGTTCACTCTGGACGGTCTGAAAGAACTGGGCTTCCAGGAAGAACAGGTTTATACCACAATGGAACTGCGCATGAAGTGCGGTATCGGTAAGTGCGGCCGCTGCAATATCGGTGATAAGTATGTCTGCAAGGACGGTCCGGTATTCCGCTTTGATGAGCTGTCCGAACTGCCGAATGAATATTAATGGTAAAGGAGAATTCACATGGAACAGATGGTTAATGTGTTCGTGATGGGCAAGAAGTACGAGGTTCCTGCCAGTCTGACCATCATGAAGGCTTTGGAATACGCTGGCTATAAGCTGGTTCGTGGCTGCGGCTGCCGTAATGGTTTCTGCGGTGCTTGTGCAACGATCTATCGGGTGAAGGGTGACAGAGAACTCCATACCTGTCTGGCTTGCTCCACACAGGTCGTTGAGGGTATGTACATCACACAGCTGCCGTTCTTCCCGCTGATTAAGGAAATCTACGACATCAACGAGGTTCGTCCGGACGAGACCGTTATGATGAAGAACTATCCGGAGATCTATTCCTGCATCGGCTGCAACGCTTGTACAAACGCTTGTACACAGGGTCTGAATGTTATGCAGTATATCGCATATGCACAGCGTGCAGAGTACGCAAAGTGCGCAGAAGAGTCTTTCGACTGCGTAATGTGCGGCGTATGTTCTTCCCGCTGTCCGGCTGGCATCTCTCATCCGCAGGTTGCTATGCTGGCTCGCCGTCTGAACGGTAAGTACATTGAACCGAAATGTCAGCATCTGGCAGATCGTGTCAAGGAGATCGAAGAGGGCAAGTGCGAAGAGGCAATCCGTGCAAATATGGCACTGAGCGATGCTGAGATTCGTGAAAAGTATAACAATCGTGAGATTGAGAAGTAAGGGAGGTGCGGTATCATGTATACGGAAGAAATGCTGGAATCCATAAAGAAGGTTGAAGCAAAGCGTGCAGAAAATGCAGCAATGGAACCGAGAAGAATGACCGCAGAGGAAAAGGATCAGGTCCTGAAGGAAAATCACCCGGACTATCGTGAAGATCAGTTTGACGTGCTGTCTGTTGGTCCGAACAAGGGCGAAAAGGCTCCGAAGGAACTGGTAAAAATGCTCCAGTCCGACAGCCGTCTGAAGGACAATCTGCCGGATCTGTCCTGCCCGGACTATGAGACCGATGTTCTGATTATCGGCGGCGGCGGTGCCGGTGCATCTGCTGCCATCGAGGCAGACAACGCAGGCGAAAAGGTTATGATCGTAACCAAGCTGCGTATCGGTGATGCAAACACCATGATGGCAGAAGGCGGCATCCAAGCTGCGGACAAGCCGAACGACTCTCCGGCACAGCACTTCCTGGACTGCTTTGGCGGCGGTCACTTTGCTGCGGATAAGGAACTGGTTTACAAGCTGGTTACCGAGGCTCCGGACGGCATTCAGTGGCTCCAGGATCTGGGCGTTGAGTTCGACAAGGACGCAGAAGGCAACATGATCACAACACACGGCGGCGGTACATCCCGCAAGAGAATGCACGCTGCAAAGGACTATTCTGGTGCAGAGATCATGCGTACCCTGCGTGACGAAGTGCTGAACCGCAAGATCCCGGTTGTTGACTTTACTTCTGCAATCGAACTGATTATGGACGACAAGGGTCACTGCGCAGGTGCTGTTCTGATGAACATGGAAACCGGCGAGATCCTGATCGCAAAGGCAAAGGTTGTTATCATTGCTACCGGCGGTGCAGGCAGAATGCACTACCAGGGCTTCCCGACTTCCAACCACTACGGTGCAACCGCAGATGGTCTGGTTCTGGCTTATCGTGTTGGTGCTCCGCTGCGTGAGCAGTACACCCTGCAGTATCACCCGACCGGTGCTGCATTCCCGGAACAGATCTTCGGCGCACTGGTTACCGAAAAGGTTCGTTCTCTGGGCGCAAAGCTGGTTAACGTAGACGGCGAAGTATTCATGAATCCGCTGGAGACTCGTGACGTTACCGCATCTACCGTTATCCGTGAGTGCCGTCGTGGCAAGCAGGTCAACACACCGACCGGCGGTCAGGGCGTATGGCTGGATTCTCCGATGATCGATCTGATCCACGGCGAAGGCACCATCGAAAAGCGCATCCCGGCTATGCTGAGAATGTTCCTGAAGTACGGCATTGATATCCGGAAGCAGCCGATGCTGATCTATCCGACACTGCACTATCAGAACGGCGGCGTTAAGGTCGGCACAGACAGCCAGACCTGCGTAGAAAACCTGTTCGTTGCGGGTGAGGCTGCCGGCGGTGTACACGGCGAAAACAGACTGATGGGTAACTCTCTGCTGGACGTTATCGTATTCGGCCGTAACGCTGGTAAGTACGCTGCTGCAAAGGCAAAGACTGTTGAAGTCGGCAATCTGACTCTGGATCACGTTGCAAAGTTCGAAAAGGAACTGGCAGACGCTGGCATCCAGCCGGACGAAGTTTCTCCGAAGCTCCTGCCGGATTATACCCGCAAGGTAAACGACTAATCAAATTTGCACAGAATTGTTTCTGATGCAGTCATAAAAAAGCGGCGGCGTTTTAGATGCTGCCGCTTTTTCATTTGTGAATTTTTTGTGCATCTCTTGACAAGATAGCCGGAATTGGCTATAATAATAGAGTAAAAGAGAGTAGCTGGCGGGGCTTGTCCCTGTTTATGCGGCGTCAGTACGGTTGTTGTGAAACGACCCGCTTCATATCTAAACGGCGAGACTTTTACGGAGCACGTGGACAGGATAGCTGTCGGTTCCGTAAGGTCTCGCCGTTTTCTGTTTTTGTGCTTTTGGACAGCGCTCTGTTCAGGGCTGCCCGAAATACGCCGTTCGCCAGCTGCAAAAAGGAAAGGGATGTTGTGTATGAACGAACATTATCAGCAAACACCGGAAGAACTCTATCAGAAGTTGGATGCCTGTCCAGAGGGCTTGTCCGCCGAGACTGCGGCAAAGCATCTGGAACAATACGGGAAAAATGCCATCGCTGAGGCAAAAAAGACGCCAACATGGCTGATTTTTCTGGAACAGTTCAAGGATTTTCTGGTTATCATCTTGATTATTGCGGCGCTGATCTCAGCGTTTACCGGAGACCTGGAAAGCTTTATCGTTATCATTGCCGTTATCACCATGAATGCAATTCTGGGAACGGTGCAGACCGTGAAGGCGGAAAAGTCGCTGTCCAATCTGAAAAAGCTGTCCTCGCCCACGGCAAAGGTACTTCGTGACGGTCAGACCGTGGTTCTGCCGGCAGAGGAGGTCACTGTAGGCGACCTGGTTCTCCTGGAGGCTGGCGACCAGATCCCGGCAGACGGCAGACTGGTGGACTGCGCATCGCTCCAGACAAACGAGAGCGCACTCACCGGCGAAAGCACCAACGTGGAGAAAACGGCGGACTGCATCACCGGAGAAGTGCCGCTGGCAGAGCGGAAGAACATGGTTTATTCCGGCGGCTTTGTCACCTACGGCAGAGGTGTCTGTCTTGTGACCGAAGTGGGAATGCAGACCGAAGTGGGAAAGATCGCATCGCTGATCCAGAATGCAGAGGCTCGGAAAACACCGCTGCAAATGACGCTGGATCAGTTCGGCAAGCGGCTTTCCATCGGCATCATGATCGTCTGTGCGCTGGTGTTTGTGCTGAGCATGATTCGTGTGGATGTCATCAATTTCGATGCAGTCATGGATTCTCTGATGTTCGCCATTGCCCTGGCTGTGGCAGCGATCCCGGAGGCGCTCAGTTCTATCGTCACCATCGTGCTTTCCTTCGGCACCCAGAAAATGTCCCAGGAACACGCCATTATGCGAAAGCTCCAGGCGGTAGAGGGACTCGGCTCTGTTTCGGTCATTTGCTCGGATAAGACCGGTACACTGACTCAGAACAAAATGACCGTCCGGAAAATCGTGGTACAGGATCACATGATTGCTGCGAATGATGTCAGCCCGGAGAATCCGGAGGAACAGGAACTGATTCTGGCATCCGTTTTGTGCAGCGATGCCACCTGTCAGAACGGCACAGAGATCGGCGACCCCACAGAGACTGCTCTGGTGCGCTTTGCCCAGGATTGCGGTCTCTCGGATGAAGAGATGCGCAGCAGCCATGCTCGTATCAGCGAAATCCCGTTTGATTCCGACCGTAAGCTGATGTCTACCCTCAACCAGTGCGGTGACGTGCGGAAGATGTATACCAAGGGTGCAACCGATGTGCTGCTGGACCGGATGCTGGTCTCCGATGCAGAAAAGCAGGAGATCGTCAAGCAGGTGGAGGAACTTTCAGAACAGGGACTCCGTGTGCTGTGCTTTGCGTCCAAGACGTTTTCCGGCGACGTGCTGGATGTGGCAGATGAAAACGGTCTGAACTATCTGGGACTGATCGCTGAAATGGACCCGCCTCGTGAAGAGTCCAAACAGGCGGTTGCCGAGTGTAAGTCTGCTGGCATCAAGCCGGTAATGATTACCGGCGACCACATTGTCACAGCGTCTGCGATTGCCAAGGAAATCGGCATTCTGGAAAAACCGGAAGAGGCGGTAGAAGGTGCGGCACTGGACGCTTACACCGACGAACAGCTGGTGGACTTTGTGGCAGATAAATCCGTCTATGCCCGTGTAACGCCGGAGCATAAGATCCGCATTGTTCGGGCATGGCAGAAACGTGGCAATATCGTTGCGATGACCGGTGACGGCGTCAACGATGCCCCGGCGCTGAAACAGGCAGACGTGGGCGTTGCCATGGGTATCACCGGTACAGAGGTTGCCAAGGATGCGGCAGCGATGGTACTGACGGACGATAACTTTGCGACCATCGTCAAGGCAGTCAAGAACGGCAGAAACATCTACGAGAACATCAAGAAAGCAATCCTGTTCCTGCTGTCCGGCAATCTGGCAGGTATCATTGCCGTGTTGTTTTGCTCGCTGGCAGGGCTGCCTGTGCCGTTTGCGCCAATCCACCTGTTGTTTATCAACCTGCTTACCGACTCGCTCCCGGCAATTGCACTGGGACTGGAACCCCATTCCGATGACGTGATGAAACGGAAACCCCGTCCGGCAAACGAATCCATTCTGACCAAGGACTTCCTCGTTAAGGTCGGCTATTCCGGCGTCATTATCAGTATCGCCACCATCGGTGCATTCCTGCTGGGCTACTTCTACCAGGGCGCACACAATGCCGGCGCAGCCATGACCATGGCGTTTACCACACTGTGTATGTCCCGCCTGTTCCACGGATTCAGCTGTAAGGCGGAGAAACCGGTGATCTTCTCCAAGCGTCTGTGGAATAACCCGTTTGCCATTCTGGCATTTTTGGCAGGCATGGTACTGATTAACGCTGTGCTGTGGATTCCGGGGCTGCATGAGCTGTTCCAGATCGAAAACGGTATGTCCGGCGTACTGCTGGGTGCAATCTATGGCTTTAGCTTTGGCTCTATGGTTCTGATTCAGATCGTGAAAGCCATTGCCGCTGCTGTAAGAAAGAAATAAGAAAAGCTGTTTTTGCAGAAAAAATCCCTGCACTGTATATTTCGCAGTGCAGGGATTTTGTGTTATAGACTGGGTTCGTCGATTGCTTTCAGAAACGTCAGACTCCGTTCCAGAATCCCGTTGAGAAAAGCAATCAAAACGCCGTAATTGGTGTAGGGAACACCCTGTGCAGCAGCCCGTGCAGCACGGCTTTTCATTTCCTGTTGGTTCAGCATACAGCCGCCGCAGTGTACAACCAGTTGATACGGGGACAGATCTTCCGGAAAGCTGTTGCCGGAGGAAAAGTCAAACTGAAAGCTTTTTCCGGTGTAAGCCTGTATCCATTTCGGCAGCTTTACCGTGCCGATGTCGTTGCACTGGCGGTGGTGGGTGCAACCCTCAGAGATGAGGATGCGGCTGCCATCCGGGAGCGTTTGCAGCGTCTGTGCCGCCTGCATTGCCGGAGCGAGAACGCCCTTGAACCTTGCGAACAGGATGGAAAACGAAGTTAGCAGAATTTCTTCCGGCACAATGGAGCGAACCGTTCCGAATACCTGGCTGTCGGTGACCACAAGGCGTGGAGGCTCTTTCAACAGGGAAAGGGTACGGCGGAGCTGTTCCGGCTGGGTCACCACGCAGATAGCGGTCTGGTCTAATATCTCCCGGATCGCCTGCACCTGGGGCAGGATCATCCGACCTTTCGGCGCAGATTCGTCAATGGGTGTCACCAGAAGTACTACATCTTCCGGATGCAGCAGGCTGCCGAACAGGCGGACAGATTGCCGTGCGATGGGCAGCTTTTGATAAAACCTGCCCAGTTCCTCCTTGAGTTCCCGGATTCCCTCGCCGGTGGCGGCGCTGACCGCAATGGCGTTTTCTGCCGGGGGAGTCGCCTGGTCGCATTTGTTCCAGACCTGTATGGTGGGAATGTGCCGCTGTTCCAGCTGCTGTAGGATTTTCCTGTCCTCCGGTGTCACGCCTGCTACGGCATCGATCACCATGACGGCAATGTCCGTATGGGTCAGCGCCCGTTTTGCCTGCCGGACACGCAGCGCACCCAGTGTCCCCGCATCGTCCAGTCCCGGTGTGTCTATGAGAACCACTGCGCCGATGGGCAGCAGCTCCATGGCTTTTTCCACGGTATCCGTGGTCGTGCCGCAGACCGGGGAGACGACTGATACCGTTTGTCCGGCGATGGCATTGATAAGACTGGATTTTCCGGCATTGCGCCGCCCGAAAAAGCCGATGTGTACCCGATTGGCACGAGGGGTCTGTTCCATATCCTGTTCTCCTTAAAACCGGAAATCTCTTGCGCCGTGCAGGATTTCCTGTAGGTACTGCTCCGTTTTGGTGCGTACTTTTTCGTTGGGGATGGCGAGCAGCTGGCGCTGTAATACCTCTTTGCCCAGCGCTCTGGTCTCCGGAGAGGCGTAATCCTCCAGAAATTCCTGCAGGGTGATGAGGGCATTGGGGTGGCAGCAGTTCTGGATCTGACCGCTCTTACATAGGGACATGAACCGGTCGCCGGTGCGTCCGGCACGATAACAGGCGGTGCAGAAACTGGGAATGTAGTCCATCTCCATGAGCCAGCGGACGACCTCGTCCAGAGAGCGCTGGTCGCTGACGTCAAACTGTGCGGAATTGTCGTCCGGGCTTTCCGGATGGTCATAGCCGCCCACGCTTGTCCGGGAGCCGCCGCTGATCTGGGAAATGCCCAGCGGCAGGAGACGTTCCCGGACTGCCTGGCTTTCCCGTGTGGAAATAATCATGCCGGTATACGGCACAGAAATGCGGATGAGGGCGCAGATCTTGGCGAAAATATCGTCGCTGATGCCGTTGTCGAAATCGTCCGGGTTGATATCCTCTGCCTTTTTGATGCGGGGGATGCTGATGGTGTGCGGTCCTACGCCGTGAACTGCCTCCAGATGCTCTGCGTGCATGAGCAGTCCCACCAGCTCATAGGGATAGTTTTCCAGCCCGAACAGCACGCCCAGCCCCACATCGTCAATGCCGCCTGCCATGGCACGATCCATTGCCTCGGTGTGATAGTCGTAGTTGTGTTTCGGTCCGGTGGGATGCAGCTTTTCATAGCTCTCTTTGTGATAGGTCTCCTGGAACAGGATATAGGTGCCGATCCCTGCCTCTTTCAGCATATGGTATTCTTCTTCTGTGGTGGCGGCGATGTTCACATTGACCCGGCGGATCGCTCCGTTTTTGTGGTGGATGTGATAGATGGTGTCGATGCACTCCAGAATGTAGGAGATAGGATTGTGCAGCGGATCTTCGCCTGCCTCAATGGCGAGCCGTTTGTGTCCCATGTCCTGCAAAGCGGTGACTTCCCGGACAATGTCCTCCTGGGTCAGCTTTTTCCGGGAAATATGCTTGTTCTTGGCATGATACGGACAATAGGTACATCCGTTGACGCAGTAGTTGGACAGATACAGCGGCGCAAAGATGACGATGCGGCTGCCGTAGAAATCCAGCTTGATCTGCCGTGCCAGCCGGTTCATCTGCTCTGTGACTGTCTCATCCTCGCAGAGCAGCAGCACCGCAGCCTCCCGGTGGTTCAGCCCCTTGCGCAGCGCCGCCTTTGCCAGGATCTCAGATAACAGTGTTTTGTCGTCCTTGTGCGCTCTGGCATATTCCAATGTGTCCATGATCTCTGCATGGTTGATGAATTCTTCCGCCCGAAGAGAATGCGGATTATACAATATGATCGCCGTCCTTTGTGGTTTTGGCAGAGAAAAACTGCCGGATATTCTGTTGCTTTACCTGTTAATATTATAACACCTCAGATGCACCTTGTCAATTCGGCGACAAAAAAATGCCTAGTGAAAAAAACTTTTCCAGAAACCTTTTTGTGACTATTGACAAATTTTCTGAAAGGGTGTATAATAGTTCTATGAAATTCAGCGGCTGTTTTGTGCAATACATCCGCTGTACGTGAGAGCGGAACAGATAAGCTCTAAGATTGGAAAGGAAGATGGAATTATGAAGAATTTTTGGAAACGTCTGGGCAGTACAGGCGTAGCCGCAGCCCTTTGCCTGGGCATGGCGCAGGCTGTACCGGCTGCCGTGGTATCTGCGGCAGATCCGCTGTTCTCTTCGGAGTGTGAGGATTTGACCTTGTCGAATGATGCAACAGTAGCGACCGAGGTATACGGCAAGGCATATCCGGGTTATACCGGTGACGGCTTTGTCTGGGTCACCAATGCCGGAACTATGAGCTTTACCATAGACGCACCGGAGACCGGTATGTATCGTCTGATGACACGCTGCATCATGTATCTGGGCGACACTTCGAACGATATTCGTGAGGCACAGGTAACTGTCACACGTTCGGATGACAGCACAGCTACCAAGACCGTCAAGATCGCACACACAGACGACTGGAACGACTTCAACTGGGGCGACCTGAAACTGACTAAGGGCGAAAATACCATCACCTTCGGCGGCGGCTGGGGCTACTGCCTGTATGACAACATGACGCTGACACAGACTCCCAAGCCGGAATATGAAAAGGCAACCGATACGCCGGTAGACCCGAAGGCAACCAAGGAGACCAAGGCGCTGATGTCCTACCTCAAGAGCGTTTACGGTTCTCACATCATTTCCGGACAGCAGGAGATCTACGGCGGCGGCAATGACGGCGATTCTGAAAAGGAATTCAACTATATCAAGGACAACACCGGAAAGTTGCCGGCGATCCGTGGCTTTGACTTTATGAACTACAACCCGCTGTACGGCTGGGATGACGGTACATCGGAGCGTGCTATCGAGTGGGCAAAGGACCGCAACGGTATTGTCACTGCATCGTGGCATATCAATGTCCCCATTGACTTCGACAACTATACACTGGGCGACATCGTAGACTGGAAGGAATGCACCTATAAGAACTACCAGGCATCGAACAGCACCTTTAATACTGCAAACGCAGTGAAGGAAGGCACCAAGGAGTATGAATACTTCCAGGAGGCAATGAAGGATCTGGCAGAACAGCTCCAGAAACTCCAGGATGCCAATGTGCCGATCATTCTCCGTCCGCTGCATGAGGCGCAGGGTAATGAAGGCAACTACGGCGACGGTACTTCCTGGTTCTGGTGGGGTGACCGTGGCGCAGAAGTATACAAGGAACTGTGGAAACTGCTGTACACCACACTGACCGAAAAGTATAACCTCCACAACATCATCTGGGAATACAACAGCTATAACTATGCAAACTCCGATACTTGGTATCCGGGCGATGACTATGTAGACATCGTGGCTTATGATAAGTACAACTGTGACTATAACCGGGATGACGGTCTCAGCTCCGGCACGCCGAACCTGAGTGCGATCTCTCCGATCTTCAACTATCTGTATGAACTGACCAACGGCAAGAAGATGGTTGCCATGGCTGAGAATGACTCTATCCCGTCCGAAGAGAACATGGTGATCGAGAATGCCGGCTGGCTGTATTTCTGCCCGTGGTACGGCGATCATCTGATGTCCAGCCAGTACAATGACCCGGCACAGCTGAAAGAAATGTACACCAGCGACTACTGCATCACACTGGATGAACTGCCGGAGGATCTGTATGGCGGTGCGAGTGTAGAACCTGGCACAACGCTTACCACAAAGGAAACCAGCGAGACAGTGTCAGAGACCACAACTGTCACAGAGACTTCTGCAACGGAGACCAGCGAAACCGAAAAGAGCAGTGAAACTGTTTCGGAAACAACGGAAACCACCAAGGAAAGTGTAACGACTTCCTCTGAGGAGCAGACGACCGAAACCACAGAGACAACGGAATCTTCCGCAACAACAGCATCGGCTACTACTGCAACCGAAACGGAAACAACAGTTGCAACTTCTACCACAGAAAGCAAGACCAGCGAAACATCCGGCAGTGTAGATCCGAAAAATGTACTGTACGGCGATGTAAACCTGGACGGCAGAGTGGATATCACCGATGCCGTACTGCTGAACAAGGTAGCTGCCGGCGCAGTGACCCTGGATACCGCAGAAAAGCAGGTAAATGCAGACTGCGATGCCAACGGCGAAGTGGACAGCAAGGACGCAGTTGTTCTGCTGAAGTTCCTGGTATCTCTCATCAAGACCTTGCCCAGCGCAGAATAATCACAGTATATTCAACTGCTGAATTATGAAAAATACCCTGTTTCCCCAAAAAGGAGACAGGGTATTTTTGTCATGTGTTTTGCTGATGCAGAAATTCCTCTTCCTGCTGGCGGCGCAGGGCATATTTTCGTTTGGTGGCGAGACCGCCACGAATATGACGTTCCTGTTTGTTCTGTTCCAGAATCTCTTTTACCTGTGTATACAGATCCGGCTGGATCTGTTCCAGCCGCTCGCTGACATCCTTATGTACGGTGCTTTTCGAGACACCGAACCATTCTGCTGCCGCACGAACCGTGGCTTTCTGCCGGACGATATACTCGCCGAGAATCACGGCACGTGTTTCGGACTGCTCTTTCATGATACCTCACTCCAATTGTGGTTTTGCTACAGCATATGCGGCGGCACAGGAAATGAGAACGGAGCAGGTTATAAAAATGTGATGCAGATTTTCAGAAAAGTTTATGAGAAATCGTTGACGTATTCCGGTAATTGTGTTACAATAAGAAACAGCGGCATAAGGTGACTTATGCAGAGTGTACTCTGACCTCTATGGAGTGCATCTCAGAAAACAAAGTGATCCCGGACGGCGGATCATGGAAAGGACAATTTACATATGGTTTGGGAACTCATCAAATCACTGATTTTCGGTATTGTGGAGGGCATCACCGAATGGCTGCCGATCAGCAGTACCGGACACTTGATCCTGCTGGACGAATTCTTAAAGCTAGACGCATCCGATAACTTCAAGGAAATGTTCGATGTTGTGATTCAGCTGGGCGCAATTCTGGCGGTCGTGGTCATCTACTGGAACAAGCTTTGGCCCTTTGGCAAACAGAACAATCCGCACCCCATGGCGCAGACCGGATTCGGCGCTTGTCTGAAAAAGGACATTCTCCAGATGTGGTGCAAGGTCATTGTGGCAACAGTGCCGGCGGCTGTGATCGGTCTGCTGCTGGACGACTGGAGCCAGGCGCATCTGTACAACGCCTGGACGGTTGCCATCATGCTGATCCTGTTCGGTATCGCCTTTATCTGGATCGAAAAGTGGCACAAAAACCGCACACCGAAGATGAACAGCATCGCCTCCTTAAAGTACAGCACCGTGCTGCTGATCGGCGTATTTCAGCTGATTGCAGCAATATTTCCGGGAACCTCCCGTTCCGGTGCGACCATTGTCGGCGCACTGCTGCTGGGCGTGTCCAGAACAGCTGCGGCAGAGTTCACCTTTTTCCTGGCGATTCCGGCGATGTTCGGCGCAAGCCTGCTGAAACTGGTGAAGTGCGGACTCCCGGCTACCGGTATGGAGACTGCACTTCTGCTGATCGGCATGATCTCCGCATTCCTGGTATCTATCGTCGTCATCCGTTTCCTGATGAGCTATATCAAGAAACATGACTTCACCGTATTCGGCTGGTATCGTATCGTTCTCGGCGTTCTGGTGCTGATCGGCGGTATTACCGGATTTATTGGATAAGTACATATTTTGCGTAAAAAATCCCCGTGTATCCTGCTAGTTGGATACACGGGGATTTCTCTTTTGGGAATCACATCACTGCGCAGCCGGAGTGTTCGTAACTGCGGTGGTGTAGGTCGTCAGTGTTGTTGCAGCCGTGCCTGTGCCGCCGGGGACAATGGCGTGCTGTTTCAGATAATCCTCCCACAGAGAAAGGGAGTTGCCCAGCAGGTGGATGCCGTCCGAAGTGAGAGACGCATCCAGACAGCCGTTGGCGTCCATGACAGCCTCGTTGACGTTGAGGTAGTAGATGTTATCCTGCGGATTCGCCAGCGCCTCCAGCGCCTGGTTTCGGGCGTTGACAGTTGCGTTGTTGATCGCACCGCCCGGATTGTCCTGGGATGCCGCAACCACCAGAATGCTTTGCAGATAGATAATCGCATTGGGCTGTGCCTGGCGTATCTGTGAAATGACGCCGGCGTAGGTCTGCGCCCAGCTTTCAGTGGTGCCGGTTCCCAGCTCGTTCAGTCCCAGCATGATATAGACTTTGCCGTACTGTTTTTGCGCCAGCTTTTGCGACAGTGTGACGCTTTCGCCGGTGTTCGGGTTGCCGGCTGCCTTTTCTGTGACCTTGAAAATGGACAGTCCCACGCTGGAGAAAAAGTCCGCATTGGTCAGGCTGCCGTACAGCGCCAGACCTTCTGTCCGGGAGTCGCCGATAAAGAGGGCATCGCTAAAATAGGAATCGTCCACCGTCTGGAATACAGCGGCAGGCGCTGTGGTTTCCGTGACCAGGGGCTGACCGGTTGCAAGGGTCGTTTCTGCCGGCTGTGTTGTGGTTTGCGCCATCGTTGTGGCAGGATCCTCGATTTTTTTGGCATTCTGTACTAAGTCCCAGATGTTTGCAACTGCAATGGAGACCACAAATGCCATAATCAAAGGATACCGTTTGAGAAATTTCAGAAAATTCATGAAAATGCTCCTTTCATGGCATGGGTCAGAACTGGAAGTACAGGAACGGATTGTTCGTCTGTGTCATCATCGCACGAATTGCCAGCACGAACAGAATCAGCAAAAGCAGCATACAGAAGCCGCTCTTGCGGAACTTTTTGTAATACATCAGAGGCAGCGGCGTGCTGAACAGAACACAGGGAACCAGGATCTTCCAATAGTTGTGGAATGCCTGCACTGCATCCCTGGTGTTGGACTGTACCTCATCCGAAGTGAGGAACGGGAACAGACGGGTAAAGTATGTGCCGAGCTGGTGCATATCCGTGATGGCAAAGACCATCCAGGTGAGGGGGATGATAAAGATGATATAGGCGTGTTTCAGAATGTGTGTGCGCTCTAGGAACTTGCCGTAGACGTTCTTTTCCAGTGTCAGCAGCACGAAGAAAATGAGACCCCACAGGACAAAGTTCCAGCTTGCGCCGTGCCACAGTCCGGTGAATGCCCAGACCGCCAGCATATTCCGCATGGTTTTCCATTTTCCTACCCGGCTGCCGCCCAGCGGAAAGTAAATGTAATTCTTGAACCAGCGTCCCAGGGTGATGTGCCATCTGCGCCAGAACTCGCCGGCTGAGCCGGACATATACGGCAGATTAAAGTTCTGCGGCAGTTCAAATCCCAGCATTTTTCCCACGCCGATTGCCATCATGGAATAGCCGGAAAAGTCGAAGTAGATCTGAAAGCTGTAGGCGAATGCACCCAGCCAGGCATAAGGGGTGGAGATACTATCATACCCGATCACGGACAGATTATTCCAGAGACCGCCCATGGGATTCGCCAAAAGCGTTTTGGCGCTCAGACCCAGGACGAAGGTCTCCATGCCCTCTTCCAGCAGCCGGATGTCCACACGGCGGTTGTGCATCTGGGGTTGAATCTCGCTGTACATACAGATCGGACCGGAGATCAACTGGGGGAACATACACAGATAAACGCCCAGATCCAGCAGACTTCTCGCCGGGCGTGTCTTGTTTTGGTACACGTCAATGAGATAGGATGTGATCTGGAACGTGAAAAAGCTGATGCCCAGGGGCATGATGATAGATGCCTTTGGAATAGCAACGTGAAAGACCGACAGCAGGGAATTCAGATTGCCGATCAGGAAGTTGGTGTATTTGAACACCACCAAAAGCCCGAAGTTGTAGATCAGACCGCCGATCAGATAGTGCTTTGCCTGCTGCGGATGCCTTGCGTGCGAACCGCTGATAAGCCGGGAAAGCCCGTAGTTGATGACCAGGGACAACAGCAGGAGCAGGGTATACCAGCCGCTGCCGATGGCGTAGAAAACAAGGCTGCCGATGATGAGTGTGATGTTTCGGTATTTCTGCGGTGTAGCATAGTATGCCAGCAGGAAAATCGGCAGAAATTGAAACAAGAATTCAATTGTGCTGAAAACCATATATGATTCCTCAATTCCCCTTCGATATTTTTTTCTGTTTTGCGGTGCTGCTTTTTATCTATTCTATGCAGGCAAACACAAATAACAACACCCCGACAAGCGAGGTGTCTCACATTATATCATAAGAAAAATCTGTCGTTTTTTCAAGAACGATGTCATAACAAATGAGTTACAATTCAATGACAAATCCAGTTTGTCCCAGATGCAGAACAGGCGCTTAGTCCTTCTTTTCCGCAGCCGGTGCATAGCAGGTGAAAACATTTTCCACGTGGTCGGTGTCCTTTACCTTGGTGCAGGCGCTGACCAGCGGAACCACGATCAGAGAAAGCAGCATTGCAATTGCGCCGGCATTGATCGGGGATGCCAGATTCAGCGGCAGGCTTGCGACAGCCTTGGACAGTTCCGGGTTCCAGCCAAAGCCGAACAGGAACATATGTACCAGCGTCAGACCGATGCCCAAGATAAAGCTGCACCATACTGCCGGCTTTGTGACCTTCTTGCTGAACAGACCATACATGAACGGTCCCAGGAATGCGCCTGCCAGTGCGCCCCAGGAATAGGACATCAGCGTGGAGATCGAGGCGTTCTTGTTGAACGCCAGCAGAACGGAGATCACCAGGAATACGGCGATCAGCACACGCATGATAAGCATTTCCTTTTTGTCGGAGCATTTCTTCATGTTGGGCTTGATGAGGTCAATGGTCAGCGTGGAGCTGGAGGTCAGCACCAGCGACGACAGGGTAGACATGGATGCCGACAGCACCAGAACAACGACCAGACCAATGAGGATATCCGGCAGTGCCGTGTGCAGCAGAGACGGGATCATGGCGTCAAAATCCGGCTTGCCGTTGGACAGGGTGGAGATCACTGTCTTGTCGCTGCCGTCTGCGCTCAGCGTGCAGAACAGCCGGTCGAAACCGCCCAGCAGATAAGAACCGCCGGCAACGATCAGTGCAAAGACGGTGGAGATCACAGCGCCCTTTTTAATATCGTTTTCGCTCTTGATGGCATAGAACTTGTGTACCATCTGGGGCAGACCCCAGGTGCCGAGTGATGTCAGAACCACAACGCCCAGCAGATTCAGCGGATCCGGTCCGAATACGGAGTTCAGCGTGTTGGTCTTGCCGTTGACTTCAATATCGCCCAGTGCAGCCAGTGCAGCAGTCATGCCGCCACGGTTGTGGATCGCACAGATCACTACGGCAGCGATGCCCACCAGCATGACAATGCCCTGGATAAAGTCGTTGATCGCAGTTGCCGCATAGCCGCCCAGGATCACGTAGATCGCCGTCAGCAGCGCCATAACAATAATGATGATCTTGTATGCGCCCTCGGACTCGATCTGGAACGCCATGTTAAACAGACGGGACAGACCGTTGTACACCGATGCGGTATAGGGAATCAGAAAGATAAAGACGATCACAGCAGCTGCAACTTTTAGTCCTTTGGAGTTCCAGCGCTTTTCGAAGTATTCCGGCATGGTTTTTGCGCCCAGCGACTGCGTCATGATGCGGGTGCGCCGTCCCAGGACGATCCATGCCAGCAGACTGCCCAGCAGGGCGTTGCCGATGCCGACCCATGCGGCAGAAACGCCGTATGTCCAGCCGAACTGTCCGGCATAGCCGATGAAGACTACAGCGGAAAAATAAGATGTGCCGTAGGCGAATGCGGTGAGCCATGAGCCGACGCTGTGACCGCCAAGGACAAAATCACTGACGGAGCGAGTCTGCCGTGCGGTGTAGACGCCAATGCCCATCATGATCGCCACATAAATGATGATCATGCCAATGGTAATTGCGGTTGTCATATTCCTCTCCTTTGTGGCAGCAGGAACGCTGCCAAAACATAAATTTGCGGCATCTTTCAAAAATCCGAAAATGCGCTTCTCCCATTATAATGGAAATGTCGGTTTTTGTCAACCTTTTTTCTGCTTTTCGGGCGAAATGCTGTAAAATGATGAAACGGCTTGAGAATTTACATATTGTTCACTGGATTTTTTGCAGAAAATTCCGAAAAAGGCTTGACAAGCCGTCAAATGTATGCTATCCTATAGTTAGTCAATGCTAACTCTTGAAGAAGCAAAGATCCCCAGCTGTGCGGAACATGGCTGACGAGTCGTGAAACGCACAGTTCTTGATGACGAGGGTCTGCTTGGCTGCCAGAAATATCGACGGGCTGCGGCGTGTGCCGCAAAAGCCCAGGAACTTTGTGAGGTGAAATTATCCAATGAGCGTTGTGATTATCGGAGGAAACGAGTGTATGAGCCGCCAGTATGCCGATGTGTGTATGGCGCACGGCTGTACGGCAAAGGTGTTCCCGAAAGAGACCGGACCCATCGAAAAGAAGATCGGTTCTCCGGATCTGATGATCCTGTTTACCCGTACTGTATCCCATAAGATGGTACAGGGCGCTGTGAAGGCAGCGAAGAAAAATTCCATTCCCATTGCCAGAGTGCAGAGCAGCAGTATTTCTGCACTGCGTGCGCTGCTGGGACAGCGTGGCATGGTAGAGGCATAAGTGCTTTTCGTCTGCGGTGAGCGTGAGATGCTGCTGCGAAAAAGCTTTTGCATACAAGAGACCGGCGTTTTGGAAGAGAGCGCCGGTCTTTTTTTGCAGCTGTGCGTCTGTTCTGGTTGTGAAGTTGCACAAAAATTTTGATAAAACGCTTGATTATTCTTGACAAAGTTCCGCCGATATGGTATGATAAAAATGTACGTAAACGTAACCGGCATTCTGTGTTGTGCCGGAAATGAAGAATTGGAGTGAAGACGAAATGAATCGGAAAGGGAATTTGAAAACAAAGCTGGCAGCAGTATTTTCTGCCGGCGTACTGGCTGTTACGGGAACTGCATCGGCAGTTTCCGGGATGACAGTCTCGGCACAGCCGTCAGCCGGTACATACGGAGACGCACTGAAACTGTCTCTGTACTTTTTTGACGCAAACCAGTGCGGCGCAGATGACAACGTGCTGACCTGGCGTGGAAAGTGTCATACCTATGATGCAGAAGCATCGCTGAGCAGTGCCAAGGGACTGTCCTCCAGCTCCATGGCAGCGATCAAAGCGGCAAACGGCGGTTCGGATACGGTAGATGTGTCCGGCGGCTATCACGATGCAGGAGACCATTTGAAGTTCTCGAACACAATGGGATATTCCTGCACCAATCTGGCATGGTCTTATTTTGAAAACCCGAATTCCTATAAGGAGACCGGAAGTGAAGACCACCTGCTGTACATTCTGAAAAAAATGTGCGATTACTTTATGAAAGTGACCTATCTGGATGACAGCGGCAATGTCATTGCGTTCTGCTATATGGTAGGTGACGACCAGGATCACAACATCTGGACTGCACCGGAAGTGCAGACACAGAACAGACCGACATACTGGGCAGATGCGTCCAACCCGTCAGTAGATGCGTCCGGTCATATGGCAGCAGCTCTGGCAGCAACTTCTCTGGCATTCCGGGATAAGAATGCAGATTATGCAGATGCCTGCCTGAAGTATGCAAACGCACTGGAAAAGTTTACAGAAAAATATCCGAAAGCAACCTATGAGGGAATCGGTAGCTACTATTCCTGCGGCAATATCGAAGATAAGGTAGCATGGAGTGACCTGTGGTGTGCGATCGCCAACAACAACGGAAAACTGCCGGATTCCTACCAGGCACAGTATACACCGTCCAACGGCGTATACAACGGCAGTATCTACGATTACTGGGTTTATTCCTGGGATAAGGTATGGGGCGGTTATTCTGCTCTGCTGTACTCCATGGATCCTCAGAAGTACAGTGCGCACGGCAGCGAGCTGGTGTTTGACATGGATCAGCTGGTAGGCAACAAGAACCAGGCATATTATCCGGTCGGCGGCGGCTGGGGTGCATCCCGTTACAACTGCGCATGGCAGATGTATGCTTTGACTTATGCAAAGTATACCAGCGGACAGGACAAATACAATGAATATGCGCAGGGTCAGATGGACTACCTGCTGGGAAACAATCCGGCAAACCGCAGCTATCTAATCGGCTTTGGCGATTCTTATCCGCAGCATATCCACCACAGAGCAGCAAATCCGGATAAGGGTACTGCGAAATACACTCTGTATGGTACACTGGTCGGCGGTCCGACAGATGCCAACGGTTCTTATGACGATAACACGGACTCTTATTCCTGCACAGAACCGGCGCTGGATTACAATGGCTGCTTTGCACTGGCAATTGCCGGACTGTATGCCGTTTACGGCGGTTCGACAACAGCTGCACAGAGTGCAATTGCATCTGCTTCTGAAATCAACAGCGACTTTGTATTCAGCTATGGCGGCGGCGAGACTCCTCAGCCCGGCACAACCGAGACCACGGAGCAGACCACGACCACAACAGAAGAGACAACAACGACAGCAGAAACTACCACAACAGAGGACACTACCGAGACACCGGATCCGATGGCAGCGTGGGAAAAGGTACCGGATTCTATGATCGTCGGCGAGACCGCTGAGGCATCTGTTACCTATTCCATCATCAGCAACGACTTCGATTGGGCATCCTCTGACCCGGATATTCTGAGCGTAGAAGGAAACGGCAACAAGGCAACGCTGACGGCAAAACAGCCGGGTGTTATTGCGCTGACTGCATCCAACGGCTTTGAAACGCTGCTCAAGGAAATTACCGTATATCCGGCAGAAACAACTGCAACAACGGTAGAGACCACCACAGAAACAACCGAAACCACTACCGTTTCGAATGAAACCGAAACCACAGTTTCTGAAAGTGATACCACAGCAACTTCTTCTGAAACCACGACAGAGACCACAAACACCACAGCTACCGGCGCTCCGGCTGGCACACTCTACGGTGACATCAATCTGGACGGCAGAGTAGACATCACCGATGCCGTACTGCTGAACAAGGTCGCTGCCGGCGCAGTGACCCTGGATACCCCGGAAAAACAGGCAAACGCAGACTGCGATGCCAACGGCGAAGTGGACGGCAAGGACGCAGTTGTCCTGCTGAAGTTCCTGGTATCTCTCATCAAGACCCTGCCCAGCGCAGAATAACGCACCTGACGGAACAGGAGGTTTGTGTCTCATGAATCGAAAAGCCCTGCAAAAGCTGTCTTACGGGGTGTACCTGGTGACGACAGCGCAGAACGGAAAATCCTATGGCTGTGTGGCGAACAGCGCCATGCAGATCACCTCTTCTCCGGCACAGATCGCCGTGAGCATCAACCATGACAATGCCACCCACGACCAGATCGCACAGAGCGGAAAGTTTGCCTTGTCGATTCTGGCAACAGACACTGACCCGGCGCTGATCGGCGGATTCGGGTATCGTTCCAGCCGGGATGCAGACAAATTTGCCGGCGTTCCCAGCGCAGAACATGACGGTATGCCGGTGCCGGATGCGGCAATGGCTTGGATCACCTGCCGGGTGGTAAAGATCATGACCGCCGGAACACACACCATTTTTCTGGGCGAGGTAACAGACTGTGAGCTGAACCGTGCCGACGGCATTCCCATGACCTATCTGTATTACCATACGGTCATCAAGGGAAACAGCCCGAAAAATGCACCGACTTATGTTCCGCCGGAGGAAAAGTGAGCAGATCAATGAAAAAATCAAAAATTACTTGACATTTCAAAAAAAGTGTGGTATACTGTTTGTCGATTGATATCGACAGTTCGTTTGCGCCATCCTGTCGTTAAATAAAACCAGGGCATCCGAAACAGTAAACTACCGGGGACGGGATTGTTCCTGTGTGCAGGCGATGCCTGTTTGAAATGAATTTTGGATGCAGCCGTATGTTGATGCGGCTGCATTTTTTTGTTAGGAGGAAATCTGATGTTTGAACTCAAGACATCTGCCAGCTTTGACAGTGCACATTTTCTGTCCGGCTATCAGGGAAAATGCGCCAATCTCCATGGACACCGCTGGAAGATCGAAGTGACCGTAGGAAAAGAGACCTTACAGGAAGAGGGCAATTACCGGGACATGGTGATCGACTTCGGCGATGTGAAAAAGGCTGTCCGTGACCTGGCAGACAGCTATGACCATGCGCTGATCTATGAAGAGGGTACGCTCCAGCGGGCAACGGTAGAGGCACTTCTGGCGGAGGGATTCCGTCTGATCGCCGTGCCGTTTCGTCCCACTGCGGAACAGTTTTCCAAATGCTTTTATGAAAAACTGTCCTCCGACGGTCTGCCTGTCCGCCGGGTGGCAGTGTATGAAACACCGGAAAACTGTGCTGTATACGAGGTGTGAGCCATGAATTCGTATGCAGTAGCTGAGAAATTTGTCAGCATCAACGGCGAGGGAAAGCACGCCGGGGAATTGGCAGTGTTCCTGCGGTTTCGTGGCTGTAACCTGGCGTGCGGCTTTTGCGATACCAAGTGGGCAAATACTGCCGCAGCTCCGGCAGTGCGGATGACGACCGATGAACTGGTGGCATATGTCCGGGAAACTGGCGTGCGGAATGTGACGCTGACCGGCGGCGAGCCGCTGCTCCAGCCGGGCATTGATGAGTTGATTACGGCGCTGGGTGCGCTGGGCTATCGGGTGGAGATCGAGACGAACGGCAGCGTTTCGCTCCAGCCTTTTGCGTCCCTGTCGTTCCGTCCGTGCTTTACCATGGATTATAAGCTGCCGGGGAGCGGCATGGAACAGACCATGCTGCCGGAGAATTTTTCCCTGCTGCGCAGCCGGGATGCCGTGAAATTTGTGGCAGGCAGCCGGGCAGATCTGGAACGGGCGCTGGAAATCATCCGGAAATACGGTTTGATCGACCGCTGTACCGTGTTTTTCAGCCCGGTATTCGGCTCGATCGAACCGGCGGAGATCGTGGAATTCCTAAAAGAACATACGCTGAATGGAGTACGGCTGCAGCTGCAGCTGCATAAGTTTATCTGGGATCCCTTGCAGCGTGGAGTATGAGGAGTAAAAAGCATGGATACAAAAGCAATTGAAACACATATCCGGGGCATTTTAGAAGCGATCGGCGAAGACCCGGATCGGGAAGGTTTGCGGGAGACGCCGCAGCGTGTGGCGAGAATGTACGAGGAGATTTTTGCCGGTGTGCAGTATTCCAATCATGAGATTGCTGAGATGTTCGGAAAAACCTTTGATGCCCCTTCTCCCAGCCAGTCCCAAACTGCAGTGGTCATGAAAGATATCAGCGTGTTCAGTTATTGTGAGCATCACATGGCGTTGATGTACGATATGAAAGTCAACGTGGCATATGTGCCACGGGGCAGGGTGATCGGTCTGAGCAAAATTGCCCGGATCTGCGACATGGCGTCCAAGCGTCTGCAATTGCAGGAGCGCCTGGGACAGGATATCGCAGAGATTTTGATGGAGGCGGTGGGAACACCGGACGTTGGCGTAGTCATCACCGGCTCGCACAGCTGCATGACGGCTCGTGGCATCCGCAACGTCTCATCTCGAACCACAACGAAAACCTTCTGCGGCGCATTCCAGACGGATCACGCTTTGCAGGAATTACTCTAGGAGGATAGATCATATGAAAGCATTGGTTCTTTTCAGCGGCGGCGTAGACAGTACAACCTGTCTGGGGCTTGCTGTGGATAAGTACGGCGCAGACCAGGTGCTGGCGCTGTCGGTATCTTACGGACAAAAGCATCAGAAAGAGGTAGAGGCTGCCGGAAAAATTGCGGCGCACTACGGCGTAAAGTGGCAGCAGCTGGACCTGTCCGTGATTTTTGCGGACTCCAACTGCTCTCTGCTCAGCGGTTCTACCCAGGAGATTCCCAAGGAGACTTACGCAGAACAGCTCCAGGAGACAAACGGCAGCCCGGTTTCCACCTATGTGCCGTTCCGGAATGGTCTGTTTCTGTCCAGTGCGGCAAGCATTGCCTTGTCCAACGGCTGCGAAGTGATTTATTACGGTGCGCACAGCGATGACGCCGCCGGAAACGCATACCCGGACTGCAGCACTGCATTCAACGATGCCATCAGCCAGGCAATCTATCTGGGCAGCGGCAACCAGCTGCACATTGAGGCGCCTTTTGTCACCTGGACAAAGGCAGACGTTGTGAAAAAGGGTCTGGAACTGGGCGTACCGTATGAACTGACCTGGAGCTGCTACGAAGGCGGAGACAAGCCCTGCGGCGTCTGCGGCACCTGCCGTGACCGTGCGGCGGCTTTCGCAGCAAACGGTATCCAGGATCCGGCACTGGGAGGTGAATGAAATGGCAGGAAGAAGTAAAGAAGAAACCGGCGATATCACACTGCTGGGCAATCAGAACACCAAGTATTCCAGCGATTATGCCCCGGAGGTGCTGGAGACATTCCCGAATAAGCATCCGGGACGGGATTATTTCGTCAAGTTCAATTGTCCGGAGTTCACCAGTCTCTGCCCCATCACCGGGCAGCCGGATTTTGCGACGCTGTATATCTCCTATGTTCCACGAGAGATCATGGTGGAGAGCAAGTCGCTGAAACTGTATCTGTTCAGTTTCCGGAATCACGGCGATTTCCACGAGGACTGTGTCAACATCATCATGAACGATCTGATTCAGCTGATGGAGCCGGCATATATCGAGGTCTGGGGCAAGTTCCTGCCCCGTGGCGGCATTTCCATTGACCCGTACTGCAACTACGGCAGACCGGGAACCAAGTGGGAACAGGTGGCATGGGACAGACTGACCCATCATGACCTGTTTCCGGAAAAGGTGGATAACCGATAATTCCGCTTTGGAAAAAATAACAACCACGAACAATGGCGTTCGGCGTTACAGGATTTTTCTGTCCTGTCGTACCGGACGCTTTTTTGTATTATGCTATTGCGATAAAAAGTTTTTTTGGAATTTTGCACAATTTTTCTTGCAATCCATACGGAAGTATGGTATAATAAAAATGTTTTTTTCTGACACTGTCGGAATATGCAGAAAGAAGGTGCATTTCGCCGCCTTTATCATCCGGCGTTCTGCACACATATCTGCGGAAAAATAATAAAGGAAGTGAACACAAATGGAAACGTTGACAAACGTCATCAAACAAATTGACGCATGGGTGTGGGGCATTCCGCTGATCCTGCTGATCCTGCTGTGCGGCATCTGGCTTACCATTCGTGTCCGTGGATTACAGGTGCGCCGCATTGGTCTCGCCTTGAAGTTCATGGTAAAGAATGAAGAAGAGGGCGAAGGCGAGGTCACCAGCTTCGGCGCACTCTGTACCGCATTGTCTGCCACCATCGGTACCGGCAACATTGTCGGTGTTGCAACTGCGATCGCTGCCGGCGGTCCGGGCGCACTGTTCTGGATGGAAATTGCTGCCCTGTTCGGTATGGCGACCAAGTATGCCGAGGGTTTCCTCGCCATCAAGTATCGTACTGTTGACAAAGAGGGACATTATCTGGGCGGTCCGTTCTACTATATTGAAAATGGTATGGGTTCTCGCTGGAAGTGGCTGGCAAAGCTGTTCGCCCTGTTTGGCGTGCTTGCCGGACTGCTGGGCATCGGTACGATTACCCAGATCAACGGCATTACCTCTGCGGCAAACAACTTCTTTGATGCCAAGAGCGAGCATATCGCATTCACACTGTTTGACACAGACTATACCTGGACGACAGTCATCATGGGGCTGATTATCACGATCTGTGTTGCGCTGGTTGTTATCGGCGGTCTGAAGCGTATCTCTCAGATCTCCCAGGTAGTTGTACCGTTTATGGCAGTGGCATATGTGCTCTGCTGTCTGATTATGATGATTTGCAATGTGACTGCCATTCCCCACGCTGTTGTGGAAATTGTAAAGAGCGCATTCGGTATGGATGCGGTTGCCGGAGGCGCACTGGGTGCTATGATCGTGGCAATGCAGAAGGGTGTTGCAAGAGGTATCTTCTCCAATGAGGCTGGTCTGGGTTCTGCCCCGATCGCAGCTGCCGCAGCCCGTACCAAAGAACCGGTTCGCCAGGGTCTGGTAACCATGACCGGTACTTTTATTGATACCATTGTGATCTGCACCATGACCGGTCTTTCCATCGTCATTTCCGGCGCATGGCAGAACCCGGATCTCCAGGGCGTACAGATCACAGACGCAGCGTTCCAGCACGGTCTGCCGTTCCCGGCACAGGTTTCTTCCTGCATTCTGATGCTCTGCCTGATCTTCTTTGCATTTACCACCATCCTGGGCTGGAGCTATTATTCTGAGCGCTGTCTGACCTACCTGCGTGGCAAGGCAAGCCATACGCTGACACTGGCATTCCGCTGGCTGTACATCGTGGCAGTTTTCATTGGACCGTATCTGACGGTTGAGGCGGTATGGGATACTGCCGATGTCTTTAACGGTCTGATGGCATTCCCGAACGTCATTGCATTGATTGCATTGTCTGGCGTTGTGGCAATGGATACCAAACAATACTTCGCAGAAAAGCAGCATCAGCTGCGGTAACTGCGGAATCGTATACGAATCTGAAACAGATCACAGGACGGGAGCAAAAACTCCTGTCCTGTTTTTTTGTGAAAATTCAGTGGAAATGCTGGACAACTGCGCCGGAATATGCTATAATAACAAAAGTATATTTTCGGCAGCATCCGCAGGATTTGCGCAGTGCTGCCTTTCAGAAAAGGGCAGGTGTGTTTTTACAAAAGTGGTAAAACGATTTGTGAAATTATATCGCTGGGTCATGCTGAGCATGGCAGTCTGCATTGCGGTTCTGGCAATTGCAGCCGGCTATACCGTGGGCGTTGTCAGCCAGAATAATGTGATCGCACAGATCGATGTCAACATTGGCTCGATCGAGACGTATCTGGAGAAAAACCACAACGCAACCCAGCTGCTGACAGACGAATTCAAAGAGGATTACTCCGCCAAAACCAGAACCATTGCCATGCTGCTGGCGCAGGACAGTTCGTTCATCACCGATGACCGGACGCTGGAAGAACTGCGTGTCACAGTCAATGCCGATATGATAAGCGTTGCAGATGCAGACGGCAATGTGGTGGCAAGTACCGACCCGTCCGGCGCAGGCACTTCCATCCGTGAGGAGTTCCGGTCACATCTGGAAGAAGATGTATACACCGATGCGCTGTTCCTGCTGGATTCCGATACGCCTACCATCGTGGCGGCATCGTCGCTGGACGGCGGACACGGCATGGTGCAGATCACATTTTCAGCGGATTCCGTGGTCTCGCTTTTGCAGGATGCAGACCTGGCAAACATTGCGTCCAGTATGCCGCTGTACTCTTCCGGCACTACCGCCATTCTGGAGGCGGACACCATGAAGTATATCAGCTGCACCGATACGGATCTGATCGGACAGACAGCCGATTTTGACAAGAGCAGCATGAAACGCAACAAGGGCAAGTTTGACGTGAAAGATGCAGACGGCAAGACCAATATGGTACACTATCAGTCCAGCGGCGACTACATCATTATGGCGACAGTACCGTATGCAGAGGTTTACCGTGTCCGGAACATCGTTGTCGGATGGGTCATTGGCGGCGGCATCGGCATCCTGGCAGTAACCTGTCTGGCACTCCGGATGGAACTGCTCCGGCAGGATGCGAAAAATGCGAAAAAATAAAGTACAGTATTGCAAAGGTCATCTCCCCGGCGAGGTGGCTTTTGTTTTTGGGAAAGGAATCCGCTATGAAAATTCGTGAAGTACAGGACAGAACCGCACCGCTTATGACGGCGCTTTTGGCAGTCTGGGAGAAGTCTGTCCGGGCAACGCATACATTTCTCTCTGAGGAAGAGATCGAACACATCAAGACCTATGTTCCCACGGCATTTCACAGCGTGCAGCACCTGCTGACTGCGGAAACGGCATCGGGCGAGCCGGTTGCCTTTATGGGCATCACGGGAGACCGTCTGGAAATGCTGTTTCTTTTGCCGGAGGAAAGGGGAAAGGGGCTGGGCAGACAGCTGCTGGAATACGGCATCCGGAATTACGGCGTCGGGGAAGTGACCGTCAACGAACAAAATTCCCAGGCAGTGGGGTTCTATCAGCACCTGGGCTTTGTCACGTACCGAAGAACTGACCACGACGAAGAGGGCAATCCCTATCCGCTGTTGTATCTGAAATTGCCCCAGGCATGATTGGAAAAGTGATTGTCGATATTGCACATTATGTATTGACATTTCTTGAAATATAATGTATAATATGTTTGTACACCAGAAATGGCAGTACCAATGAAACTTTTATCGTGAGGTGCATGAATTATGGCAAATCGTATTGTATTGAACAACATTTCTTATCATGGAAAAGGTGCGATTCAGGAAATCGTCAACGAAGTAAAAACTAACGGCTATCAGCACTTGTTTGTTGCAACAGACCCGGATCTGCTGAAATTCGGTGTGACGGCAAAGGTGACAGATATTCTGGACAACGCCGGCATTGCATACACGGTTTACTCGAAGATCAAGCCCAATCCCACCATCCAGAATGTGCAGGAGGGTGTAGCGGCTTTTCAGGCGTGCGGAGCGGATGCCATTGTTGCCATCGGCGGCGGCTCTTCTATGGATACCGCAAAGGCGATCGGCATTATCATTACCAATCCGGAATTTGCGGATGTGCGTTCTCTGGAGGGCGTTGCGCCGACGAAGAATCACGCTGTTCCCACCATTGCAGTTCCCACAACAGCCGGCACTGCCGCAGAAGTTACCATCAACTATGTCATTACCGATGTGGAAAAACAGCGTAAGTTCGTCTGCGTGGATACCAACGATATCCCGGCAGTTGCCATTGTTGACCCGGATATGATGTCCTCCATGCCAAAGGGACTGACCGCCGCAACTGGTATGGATGCGCTGACTCACGCCATCGAGGGCTATACCACAAAGGCAGCCTGGGAAATTCCGGATATGTTCCATATCGAGGCGATCCGTCTGATCTCGGAGAATCTCCGGGATGCAGTGGAAAACAAGCCCAGCGGCAGAGAGGGCATGGCACTGGCACAGTACATCGCCGGCATGGGATTCTCCAACGTAGGTCTGGGCATCGACCACTCCATGGCACATACGCTGAGCGCACACTATGATACACCGCACGGCGTAGCCTGCGCAATGCTGCTGCCCATTTCCATGGAGTTCAACCGGGATTATACCGGCGAACGCTATCGTGCCATCGCCAAGGCAATGGGCGTAGAGGGAACCGAGACCATGTCCCAGGAGGAATATCGTGACGCAGCCATTGCCGCAGTTCGCAAGCTCTCCAAGGATGTGGGAATTCCGGAGAAAAACGAACGCATTAAGGAAGAGGACCTGGAACAGCTGGCAAAGGATGCTCTGGCAGATGCCTGCTATCCGGGTAATCCCAGAGAGGCAACTCTGGAACAGGTCATTGAGATGTTCCGTATGCTGATGGTCTGATCGTTTGACTGGAAAGGAGATACCATGAAGAAAGTCGGCATATTGCTTTTGACAGGAACGCTGCTGCTGTGCAGCTGCGGACAAGCGAAAGAAACTGCGGAAAACAGTGCAGATGTCCCGGAAACCATTCAGACGAATCTGACGGCAAATCCTTATTTTGATATTTCTGATCTGACTTATGACGGCACAGAAACGCAGAATATCGCCATTGGATATTCCTTTGAAGATCCGGCAGACAATGACCCTGTTCTGACCTATGACCGCTATCTTTCGGCGGACGGCGAGACGTTCTGTTTTGATGCTGACGGACGGCTTTGCAAGTATGAGAAAGGCGATGCTGATACAGCTGAAAAAGCAGAAAGCGGTTCGATGACGGCAGCATACACGATGGCGCAGCGCCAACATCGCAGTCTCGATGTGGCAGAGAGCCTGCTGGCGGAAGATACCCAACTGGAAGTCTCCTCTTTCGGCAGCGAATATCTGGTGACCAACGATGCTGTTACACCGGAAAACGAGGCGCCGTTCTCTGCCATTGTGGATGTGGACAGCAAAGGAGAAGTGCGTCAGCTCAGTGTCAGCTATAACACGCTGTCTGCGCCTATCGACTATGACTATTTCCAGCAAAAGCTGGATGCGTATATCGAAGAGGCAAAGCAGACCTGGGATATTGTGGACTATACAGTAGAACCACGGTATCAGCAGATCGGCAATAAGATCTACGCCATGTATACGGTGACGTTTACAGAGGCAACAGATGAGCCGGAAGGTGCAAATTTCTGTGAATGCGTCGGCTTTACCCAGAAAATTGAGAGTTAGTTCCGGTTTTTACAATTTTTTCTTGCCCTGTTGTGGTAAGATAATACTCGAACAAAGGAGTTCAGATGAATCAGACATCTGAACTCCTTTTTTATTTTGTTTGCATGGAATCGTTCCGGTACACACAGGCGTGCGCCGGCGTTCCGGAGGAGGTATTTCAGATGAGCTATCCAGAAGTTGATTTTTTGTATCTGAACGAAGAGGATATGGTTGCAGCCGGTGTCAAGGATATGGCAGGCTGTATTGATGCGATGGAAGAAATGTTCAAGCTGATGAAGGTGGGCGACTATCGCATGGGCGGCGCAAACGGCAATTCCCACGGATGTATGGTCATGTTTCCGCCGTCCTCTCCTTTCCCGGAAATGCCGGTAGACGGACCGGACAGACGCTTTATGGCGATGCCGGCGTATCTGGGCGGTGTGTTCGATATGGCAGGCATGAAGTGGTACGGTTCCAATTGTGCCAACAAGGAAAAGGGACTGCCCCGTTCCATTCTGATGCTGACGCTGAATGACAAAGACACCGGCGCACCGGTGGCATATATGTCCGCCAATATCCTTTCCGCATACCGCACCGGCGCAGTTCCGGGCGTGGGATACAAGCACCTGTCGAAACCGGATTCCAAGGTAGCTGCCATTATCGGACCGGGTGTTATGAGCAAGACGGCGCTTGCAGCGATCATGGCAGTCCGTCCCGGCATCGAGACCATTAAGGTCAAGGGCAGAGGAAAGGCATCCCTGGAAAAGTTCATTGCCCATGTGAAGAAAGAATATCCCCAGGTGAATGTGTATGCTGTGGATACCATGGAAGAGGCAGTCCGGGATGCGGATATTGTTTCGGCAAGCACCTCAACGCCTACCGGAGACCCCAGCCAGTATCCGTACATCAAGGAGGAGTGGATCAAGCCCGGCGCACTCATCAGTTCTACCGCAGCGCTCCGGTTTGATGATGACTTTATCATCCATCGTGCAAGAACCGTGACAGACAACATTAAGCTGTATGAGGCGTGGGAAGAGGAAATGAAGCCCAACGCCTACAATACAGTTCCGATTCCGGCAGTTCACGTGATGGATCTGATTGCAGAGGGCAGGATGAAACCGGAGCAGGTGGATGACCTGGGCGATATCCTGATGGGCAACATTCCGCTGCACCGGAAGGATGACGAGATCATCGTGTACTCCATCGGCGGTATGCCGGTAGAAGATGTGGCTTGGGGTACGATGGTTTACCGCAATGCACTGAAAAAGGGCATCGGCACAAAGCTGAAGCTTTGGGATGTCCCGCAGATGGTATAAATAAGACAGGAGGAGCAGACATGAGAATACAGGAACATCCGATTCTGGGAACATATGAAAAGGGACAGCTGGTTTCCTTTACTTTTGATGGAAAAACACTGGAAGGCTATGCCGGAGAACCCATTGCCATGGCACTGAAAAATGCCGGCGTAATGGTTCACCGCTATACCAGAAAAGAACATAAGCCGAGAGGAATCTTCTGCGCCATCGGGCGCTGTACCGACTGTGTTATGGTCGTCAACGGACAGCCGAATGTGCGGACGTGCATCACGCCGCTGGAAGAGGGCATGGAGATCCGGACACAGTACGGTGTGACAGCAGAACAGCCGGGAGGTGCAGCAAAATGATGAAACGTTATGATATGATCGTGGTCGGCGCAGGACCGGCAGGTTTGTCCGCAGCCATTGAGGCGGCAAAAAAAGGTATGCACGTTGTAGTATACGATGAAAACGCAAAGCCCGGCGGACAACTGTTCAAACAGATCCACAAGTTCTTTGGCTCTAAGGAACACAAGGCGAAGATCCGTGGATTCCATATCGGCGAAGAACTTCTGGCAGAGGCAGCGTCTCTTGGTGTTGAAGTTGTTCTGAATGCTATCGTGATCGGCATTTTCCCGGAAAAGGAAGTTACTGTAAAGGTGGAGGATCATGTGATCCACGTCAAGGGTGATACCATTCTGATCGCCACCGGCGCAAGCGAAAACATGGTCACATTCCCGGGCTGGACACTGCCGGGCGTCATCGGCGCAGGCGCAGCGCAGACCATGATGAACCTCCACGGCACACTGCCGGGCAAGCGTGTGCTGATGCTGGGGTCCGGCAACGTGGGTCTGGTGGTCAGCTTTCAGTTGATGCAGGCAGGCTGCGAAGTGGTTGCCGTGGCAGATGCAGCGCCCCGTGTCGGCGGCTACGGCGTCCATGCCGCAAAGGTCGCAAGATGCGGCGTGCCGTTCTATCTGTCGCACACCATCATTTCCGCTGACGGCGAGGATTGCGTAACAGGCGTGACCATCGGAGAAGTGGACAAGAACTGGCAGATCATTCCGGGGACGGAAAAGCACTTTGATGTGGATACCATCTGCCTGGCGGTAGGACTGTCTCCCATGTCCAAGCTTTGCGATATGGCAGGATGTGCCATGGAGGACAATCCGGCAAAGGCAGGATTTGTTCCCACAGTGGATGAATACGGTGAGACCTCTGTTCCCGGCATCTATGCCGCCGGCGATGTTTCCGGCATTGAGGAGGCATCCAGCGCCATGATCGAGGGAAGGATCGCCGGCATTGCCGCAGCGGCAAGACTGGGATTCATCTCAGAGGAGACCTGCAAAGAAGAGACTGCCAAGCAGGAGGCTGCGCTGGCTGGTCTGCGGCAGGGAATGTTTGCACCGGGAATGCGTGGCAAGCAGATCACCGAGACCGAAGAGGGTGTGGAAATCTCGCAAAACCTGTTGAAACATGGCTTTGTGGCAGAGGAAGAGATCGAGCGTTTCCCTGGTGTGACCCACAGCAGCGGCGTGCATCCGGTCATTGAATGCACCCAGAACATTCCGTGCAATCCATGTCAGGATGCCTGCCCCAAGCACTGTATCCGCATTGGCAGCAACATCACAGCGCTGCCGGCAATCGACCCGGAGAAAAAATGCACTGGCTGCGGAATGTGCGTGGCATCCTGTTCCGGTCAGGCAATTTTCCTGGTCAACGAGGACTGCGGCGACGGCACTGCAGAAGTGACACTGCCGTATGAGTTCCTGCCCCTGCCGAAAAAAGGTGACAAGGGCGTGGCATTGAACCGAAAGGGCGATAAGGTCTGTGACGCAGAGGTAGTCAATGTGCGGAGCGCAAAGGCGTTCGACCATACCAATCTGCTTACCATGAAAGTGCCGAAAGAATATGCCATGAAAGCAAGATTTTTTCGGGAGGAGGAGACAGCATGAACGACAGAAACCGTGAACTGAAACCGTTTGTTCCTCAGCCGGATGACGATATGATCGTCTGCCGCTGTGAGGAGATCACGAAAGGGGAGATCCGGCGTGCTGTGCATGACGGTATGTTTACCCTCACCGAGATACGCCGCTATCTGCGGACGGGTATGGGACTCTGCCAGGGGCAGACCTGTACAAAACTGGTAAAAGGCATCGTCGCACGGGAACTGGGTGTGCGTCCAAACGAACTCGGACCTGCTACCGGCAGAGCGCCCATGCGTCCCATCGAAATGAAAGTGCTGGCAAGAGATAAGGAGGAGACAAAATGAATGCAGAAGTCATTATCGTTGGCGGCGGCATCATCGGATGCGCTGCGGCATATAACCTTGCAAAAAATGGTGTCTCCGTCCTGGTGCTGGAGGGCAGCGAAAATATCGGAAACGGCGGCTCTACCAGAAACGGCGGCGGCGTTCGCCAGTCCGGCCGTGACCCCAGAGAACTGCCGCTGGTGATGTACTCCATCCAGCACATCTGGCCGCAGCTGTCCGATATGCTGGACACCAACGTGGAGTACTACCAGGAAGGCAACCTTCGTCTGGGCAGTACGCCGCAGCATCAGAAGATCCTGGAAGGTCTGGCAGACCGTGCCGCAGCCTGCGGCGTGGATGTGCGCATGATCTCCGGCGATGAGGCGAGACGCATCAACCCGTATCTGTCCGACGCTGTGACCTGTGCAAGCTGGTGTCCCACGGACGGTCATGCCAATCCGCTGATGGCAACCATGGGCTACTATAAGATGGCACGCCGTCTGGGTGCGCACTTCATCTCCGGTGAGAAAGTTGTGGAGCTGCGGAAGATCAAGGGCGCTGCACGACAGGTGGTGACCGAATCCGGCAATGTGTATGAGGGTGACAAGATCATCCTGGCGGCAGGCTATGAGAGCCGTTTCATTGCATCGACTGTGGGCATTGATGTTCCCATGCAGCCGGTGCTGCTGGAAACGCTGGTCACCGAGGCAGTCGCTCCGATGTTCTGGCAGATGCTGGGTACTGCTGCAGCCGATTTCTACGGTCACCAGACAGAGCATGGCTCGTTCGTCTTTGGCCTGAACTCCGGTCTGGAACCGTATGCAAAACCGGGCAAGCCCCTGTCCTCCAGCATCGCAGCATCGGCTGCCTGCCGTGGCATCATGCACTATTTCCCTGATCTGGCAAACATCAAAGTCGTCCGCAGCTGGGCAGGCTGGATGGATGCCTGTGCAGATCATGTGCCGGTTATCAGCACCGTGGACGAAGTGCCGGGACTGATTCTGGCGTGCGGCTTTACGGGACACGGTTTCGGCATCTCGCCGGCTGTCGGTCTGGTTCTGGCGCAGCTGGCAATGGAGCAGGAAACGGCAGTGGATCTGTCCGCACTGCGGTATGACCGTTTTCAGTAAGAGGTTCTGTTTTTTACAATTTTTTAGAGAGCGCATCTGTTATAATAAGAGTGCAGAAAGACAAAGATGTCGAATTTCCTGGAAATTCGGCATCTTTTCTTTTTTGGGAAAATTTTTTGAAGTTGTTGGAGGAATTCGTTATGAAATTATCCAGAGTTGAGATCATCACCGGCATTTCCAAAATCGAACCGCTGAAAAAGGCGCTGGGAAAGTTCCATATCACCGGTATGACGGTATACCAGGTGCTGGGATGCGGCGTACAGCACGGTACCCAGGAATTTGAGGTGGAGGAGAAGAACAAGGAGATCAGTCTGCTGCCCAAAGAGGTCGTCATGATCGTTCTGCCCACAGAAGAACTGGACGGGCTGCTGGAATTCGTCAAGAAAGAACTGTACACCGGGCATATCGGTGACGGCAAGATCTTCGTCTCGGATGTGACCAATGTCATCCGTGTCCGCACCGGCGAAGAGGGCATTGACGCACTGCTGTACGGTGAAAAATAAGGATTTGTCCCAGAAAAGAGTTGAGAGATTATGCAGGAGAAAAAACTAGGCTTACCCAGTATTGTGGCAACTGGCGTAGGGTTGATTATTGCCACCAGCTGTCTGCTCTCCATCGGGCAGGGCGCATCTGCCATCGGACTGCCGTTTATCATCACCATGGCGATTGCCTGTGCATTCAACATTCTGACGGCGTTTTCCATCTGTGAGCTGAACGCACTGATGCCGAATTTGACCGGCGGTATGGCGCAGTATACGCTGGCGTGCTTTGGACCGTTTGTTTCCATTGTCATTACCGTCGGCGGCTATCTGACCTGTCAGACCATCATGGGAAGTTCTGAGGCGGCAATGTTCGGCAACACACTGAACAGCGTCTTTACCGGCGTTCCCATTCCGGGAGCGGTGTATTCCATTGTGCTGATTCTGATTCTGCTGGGGCTGAACCTGTTCGGCGTGGATATGTTCGCAAAGGTGCAGAATATTGTGGCATACGGACTGATCGGTTCGCTGCTGTTCCTGGGCATCATGGGTGCGCTCAAGTTCGGCACAGGACAAGTGGTGGAACAGCCGGAGGTGCTTTCCTCAAAACCCGGCGATGTGTTCTCTCTGCTGGGACTGGCGTTCTTCCTGTTCATCGGCGTAGAGTTCATTGTTCCCATTTCCACCCAGGTCAAGAATCCCCGGAAAAAAGTGCCGCTGGGCATGGTCATCAGTCTGCTTGCAATTCTGGTCATGCAGGTCTTTGTGGTAATTGGTTTCAGCCACTATACACCGTGGGAGGAGCTGAGCGTCAGCACCGTACCTCACATCCTGTACGGCACTCTGCTGTACGGCAAGGTCGGCACCATCTGGATGACAGTCATTTCTCTGCTGGCAGTTGTCAGCACCCTGAACACTGCTATGTTCTCCATTGCGCAGATCTGTTCCGGTATGGCAAAGCTGAAACTGCTGCCCTCTGTGTTCATGCGGAAGAATCAGCGTGGCACACCCTATGTGGGACTGCTGTTGGTAGCGGCAGCTATGATTCTGATTAACGTTACCGGACTTTCCACCAGCGACCAGCTGACGTTCCTGATTCTGACCGGATGTACCTTCTGGATCTTCTCGTATATCATCCTGCACTGCGATGTGCTGATCCTGCGGAAACGTCTGCCGAAGGCACCCCGTACCTTTAAGCTGCCCTTTGGTCCGGTGATCCCCATGATCGGCATTCTGGGCAACGCCTTTATGATCTACAATATTGACTCCAGCTGGGAGGTCAAGAAACGGATCTATCTGATCTTTGTGATAACGGTAGCGATCCTGTCGGTCTATGCTGTGATTTGGATCAAGTGTGTCATGAAACGCCTCATGTTCAAGGCGTATCAGATCAAGGAAGTCATGGCGATGGAATCCGACCTGTACCAGATCAATCATAATCCGGAGGTGGCGAAGAAACTGCACCTGGATGCAGTTCCGGAGATCGAGAGTATGCCGGCGGATGTCAACACCGGTACTCGTCCGGAATAAGCGCCTGTTGCCTTAGGACAACTTTCCATAAAAAAGCACACACTCCCTGTGAATATTCTGTCGAAAAGGCAGTCTTACGGAAAAAAGGTTTTTCTGTAAGACTGCCTTTTTTTCATCAGCTGCACTTGAAAAATGCCGGCATCTGTACTATAATATGAGAGAAATCACCGGAAGGAGGGAAGTACTGCATAGAAAAACAGATCTACATGACACCGAAACAGCCGTTTTTCGTGACCTCTTCCCGTTCTTATGAAAAGCTTATTTTGAACCGGTTTGGCATTGTTCACTTTTACCACTGCTTTACCGGTACAGAACCCCGATATGCGATTCCGGATGGATGCGTGGACATGGTGTTCTGCTGTGACCCGAACCATCCTTATGCGGAAATCTGCGGCACAGTTCTTTCGCCCCAGGTGGTGCTTTCCGAGTGCAACACCACCTATTTCGGCGTGCGTTTCCTGCCGGGGTATAATCCGGTTCTGGGCAGTGCGGATATTATGGCGCATCTGGTCAACCACCGCATTCCGCTGGATGATCTGATCCAGGACAGGCGGATGCTGGAGGGTATTTGGGGCGCATCAGATTTCCGGCAACAGATCCGTGTGTTTATGCGTTCCTACATGAACATCTATCGCCGAGTCTGTCCCCAGGAACATCAGAATCTGCTGGTGCTCCACTCTTCCAATTTGATGATCCGCTCCGGCGGCGGGATTTCCGTGGAACAGCTGGCGGAGGATACCGGTTATACGCCCAGATACATTGACAAGTGTTTTCGGAATGAGACCGGACTCAGCCCCAAACAGCTGGCGAAGATCGTCCGGTTTCAAACGGCAGTGTCTGCGCTGAACCAGAACCAGCACACGGGACGCTCTCTGACCGAGATCGCCGCCGACCTGGGGTATTTTGACCAGTCCCATTTTGTACACGATTTCAAGACATATACCGGGCTGACACCGAAAAAATACCAGATGCTGCTGCGGAACGATGCCTTTGACGAAAAGCTGCGCATTGTGCAGTAAAAAACGGTTTCTCTTTGGAAAAGGGAAACCGTTTTTGTCGTTTTTATGATTCTGAGGAAATGCTGTGTTCCGGCTGGTACAGGATCACGTTGACCTCGTACCAGTCTTTTTCCGTCACAGTCCAGATTTTTCCATGATAGCGGTCTACAATGTCCTGGACACTTTTCATGCCCAGACCGTGCCGCTTTTTGTCGGGCTTTCTGGTACCGCTTTCATCCGGCAGGATGTTGTCATAGCGGTTGCGTATGTTCAGCTGCAATGCGCCGAACTTTACCCGCATTTTCAGAATGATATGCCGCTGTTCCTTCGGAAAGACCTTTTCAGTCGCCTCTGCGGCGTTGTCCAGCAGATTTCCCAGCAGCACAGTCAAATCAAACGGCGCATAGGGCAGTTCTTCCGGGAGACGAATGTCAATGTCCAGGTTGGTATCATCCAGCTGCAGCGGCATGAGTTTGTAGTTCAGAATGCTGTTGATCTGCTCGTGCTGTGTGTACGTGGTACTGCGTGCCAGGTCTAAGTGATATTCCGTGTCGCTGATGTAGCTGCGCAGTCCGTCGATGTCGTTGGTGTCCAGATAGTGCTGCATCTGAAACAGGTGGTTCTTGATGTCGTGCCGCAGAAACCGCAGCCGCATCTGAGACTGCTGTACCGCTTTGATCTGTTCCTGGTATGTTTTGTTCTGCTGTTCGATCAGATGAACGGTGTGCTGTTTTTTCATCAGACCGATCAGATGGTCGTACAGAGAGAAAACGCTGATATTCAAAAGCAGCAGGATGATGGCTGCGATGAGCGAGCGCCAGGAGAGCGTCCGAGCAATGTAGTGCGCCAGAAAGATACTGCCCAGGGGAATAAAGAGAATGTTGATAACGTAAAATATACCCAGCCTGGGGACAACTTCTTTCCGGTACAGCTTGAAATGTGCGGCAATGCGTGCCACGATCAGCAGCAGAAGCGCTGCCGCAAATCCGCTGGTAAAGAACAGGGTATAGTCAAACCAGATGGAGACTGTGGCGCAGAGAATGTCGATCGCCATGCTGACGATATAGATGGAAAAAACGCTGAGGATGCGGTGTGACCAGGTAGTGGGATAAAACAAGGTGATGCAGAAAAACGGAATCAGATTGCTCAGAACATTCCATATGATGCTGTGGAAATAGACAAAGCAAAAGCTGTTGATCTGGAAATAGAGAAAATACAGGATAAACTCCAGCAGCTTTCGGTTGGGCTTTTTCTGAAAGAGCAGCTGTGAAAACTGATAGACAGCATAGATATGAAATATGTTCGCAATAATGGTGATGTAATGTGCCATAGGCTTAGTGCTGCATCAGCCACTTTTCAACCAGCGGCTGATAAGTCCGGCTGATGGGGAGCTGTTCGCCTGCCTTTCCCTGCAAGTATACCGTGTTTGCGGAAATGTGGTCGATATAGTCCGGGTTGACGACGTAGGATTTGTGAATAGGGACAAAGTGCGCAAAACATGGCTTTTTTTGTACCTCGCTGAGCTTTCCGTAAAAGCTGATGGTGGTCTCATTGGTTTGCAGATAGATCTTTCTGCCGCAGCTGTTCAGATACCGGATCTTTGAGACCTGGACGTGTACCGGCGAGTTGTTGCAGGTAAATTCGAATACACGCCATGAGATGTCCCGATAATATAGTGCATCGTCCAGTGCGTTTGAGATCTTCTCATAAGTCACCGGCTTTTGCACCAATGCTGCCGGTCGGTTCGGAATGGTGTGGATGGCATAATTTTCAAAAGAGGTCACGTAGATAATGTCAAAATAATTATGTCCCAGCCGATTGCGCAGATGTGCGCCCAGTGCGATGCCGTTATCGCATCGCTCCCGTGTTGTGTCAAATAAGCTGAAATGCTTTACCGGTTCTGTTCCGCCGGAAAAGTCGATATCCATAAAAACAAGGTCATAGCGTTTTTGGGTGAAGTCGGTATTGTAAAGCGTGGCGCAGTCCGTATAAATGTCCGGGTCATCTATGTCGATGTCCTTTTGGGTGCTGTACTGCATCAGGCATTCCTGGATCTGCTGGCAAATATACCGGTCATCATCTGCAATCGCCGTCTTTAGGGGAATCATGTGACGTTGAACCTCCGTTTCTTTTTTGGCGTCTGCTCTCTGCCGGAAGGACATCCGGCTCTGAAACAAACCCGTTTCGGCAAAGCTGGGTTGCCGCTGGAACTTCATATTAGTTGGAAAATATTCCTACTAAAGTTATAGATATTTCATAAAATTATTTTCTACAAGAAATGTTTGAACTACATGAAGTTTACTATTATTATACCATGACGTATTGAAAATTGCAATAGAAATTCATGTTTTTTCCATTGCAGAAGGCTCGATTCGACAGGATTCGACAAAATTCGCAAAATATTCCAGCGCAAAAACGATGTGTCAACGCAGAAAAATCGAAAAAAGATGACAGTTATGCAGGGCGGTTAGCCGATTTGACATTTGCATTCGAATGTGCTATAATAGGCAGAATGTTTGCAGAAAGAAATCTGATTCCGTGGAAATGGGGGAGCGGTCGTGTTGGAACGTTTTTTGCGGCGGTTTGTGCCGAATTATGAAAGTGTCGAGGACCCGGCGGTGCGGAAAGCTTATGGGACATTCAGCAGCGTGGTGGGGATCTGCTGCAATGTGGTGTTGTTCCTGCTGAAATATGTGATGGGTTCGCTTTCCCACTCCATCGCCATTGTATCGGATGCGTTCAACAACCTGTCGGACTGTGCCAGTTGTCTGATTACCATGTTCGGGTATAAGCTGGCGGCAAAGCCGGCGGACAAGGGACATCCGTTCGGACATGGGCGCATGGAATATCTGACCTCGCTGGTGATCGCCGTCATGATCGCCCTGATGGGCTTTGAACTGCTGCGGAATTCCGTGGAAAAGATCATCCATCCGGATGCGGTGCAGTTTCGCTGGCTGACCCTGGGCGCATTGGTGCTTTCCATTGGGGTGAAGTTGTGGATGGCATGGTTCAACACCCGGCTGGGGAAAAAGATACGCTCTTCGGTGATGATCGCCACGGCGAAGGACAGCCGCAGCGACGTGGCAGCCACGGCGGCAACCATTCTGGCACTGCTGCTCTCTCTGGTGACAACGCTCCCGGTGGACGGCATCATGGGTACGGCGGTCTCGCTGTTTATTTTGAAAACGGCATTCGATATCATACGTGATACGGTGGGAGATCTGCTGGGGCGACCGGCAGATGCCGAGACGGTGCAGCAGCTGAAAACGCTGGTGCTGTCACATGATAAGATCGAGGGCATTCATGATCTGATCCTGCACAATTACGGTCCTGGACGCACCATCGGCAGCTGCCATGTAGAGGTGCGCAGCGACTCCAATTTTGTGGAGGTACACGAGGTGGTGGATACCATTGAGCGTGAGATCGAAGAGAAACTGAAAATCATGATGACCATACATATGGATCCCATTGAACTGGATAACGAAACGGTCAACCATTACCGGGAGATGACACAGCAGGTTGTGGAAGGACTGCATCAGAAACTGAGTCTGCACGATTTCCGGCTGGTGTCGGGGGAGAACTCCAACCGGCTGATTTTTGATCTGCTGGTGCCGTTCGAGTGTGATTATACAGATGAGGAACTGTTGGAGATGATTTCCGGAGAGCTGCACCGGATGGATCAGACCTGTTCTGTCAGCATTACATTTGACCGGGACTTTACAGAGGAATAAAGGCAGCACTGCAAAACAAAAAACGTCTCCGTATCTGTTTTGGAACGATACGGAGACGTTTTGTCTTTTATTTTACACTTTAAGATTGATGAACCAGATCGACAAAGCGCATAAACTGTGCCTTTCCGGTTTCTGTTCGCTTGAATACGCCGGCATCCAGCAGAACCTGTTCGAATACTGCGCCGATCTCTCGGCGGATGATGTCCGGTGCAGTTTCAGCGTCTGCCTCCGGATGGCGAGACTTGACCTCTTCCAGCCAGTCTGCGTGGCTGGCGAGAGACGGCGTCTGAGTAAGGTCGGTGTCGCTGTACAACGCCTTTTCCAACAGCGGCAGTTCGTTCGCAAGGCGAGCCGGCAGAACTGCCAGACCCATAACTTCGATCAGACCGATGTTTTCCTTTTTGATGTGGTGCAGGGATGCGTTGGGGTGGAACAGTCCCAGGGGACGTTCCGGTGTGGTACGGTTATTGCGCAGTACCAGGTCGCATTCATACAGCCTGCCACGCATCCGGGCGATGGGGGTAATGGTGTTGTGCGGTGTGCCGTCAGTCTCTGCAAAGATATCCGCCTCAGCATCGGTGTAATTTCGCCACAGTGTCAGCACATGGTCGCAGGCGGCAGCAAGTGCAGAGCGATTTTCACTTTGCAGGCGAATCACAGACATGGGCCACTTTACAATGCCTGCCTGGACTTCCGGCTGGTTCGGCAGCAGGAACGGTGTCTCAATGGGCGCTTTTGCCATGGCGAAGGTGTAATGACCGCCCTGGAAATGTTCGTGGCTCAGAATCGAACCGCCTACAATGGGCAGGTCAGCGTTGGAGCCAATGAAATAATGGGGGAACATATCCAGGATATCGAACAGCTTTTCAAAAACGGCGGCGTCGATCACCATGGGGATGTGCTTTTGGTTGAACACGATGCAGTGTTCGTTGTAGTAGCCGTAAGGGGAATACTGAAATGCCCAGGGTTCGCCGTGTACCTGAATCGGAATGGGACGGAGATTCTGCCGTGCCGGGTGCGTCAGCGTTCCGGCAAAGCCGGTGTTTTCGATGCAGAGCTGACACGCCGGATACTTGGTCTGGGGCTGGTTCTTGGCGGCGGCAATGTCTCTGGGATCTTTTTCCGGCTTGGAACGGTTGATGGTGATATCCAGCGTGCCGTAATCGCAGTCATACGTCCAGCGCATATCCTTGGCAATCCGTCCGGCACGGACATAGTTGGTGTCCTTGCTGTACTGATAGTACCAGTCGGTCGCCTCCTCCGGACTCTTGTGGTATGCGGTGAAAAATGCACGGTTTACGGTGTGCGGCATATCGGTCAGCAGTCCCATGATGCGGGTGTCGAACAGATCCCGTGCTGCGTTGGAATCCGCAATGATGCCGTTTTCTGTGGCATAGGAGACCAGTTTGTCCAGAATCTCGTCGATCGAGGGCAGGACCTCCGGCAGCGCCGGTGTTTCCCAGGAAGAGAGCCGGAGCAGATCCATCAGCTGATTGCGCAGGAAAATGCTGTCCTCTTCCGTCACCAGCTCTTTTGCAATGCCGTACTGGATCAGTTCCTGAATGCTTTGTTCGATCATCAGTGTTCCCTCCTGTTATGCAAGATACAGTTCCTTGACAGCCGCTTCGCCGCTGCCCTGGAAGAACAGATACAGCGGATGCTTGCCGTCAGCGATTTGCAGGGCGGTTCTGACCTCGCTCCATGTCTCCGCCGGCGTTACCGGAATTTCAGCTACGATATTTTTGCAGCCGATGTCATCCGATACCACGAACTTACCGCTGCACGTGCCACGGTACTGAATGCCGATCTCCTTTGCGCCGGAAAACTGGAAATACTTGTAGCCCAGCATGGTGCCGTCTTGGATCTCGCCCACAAAGCGATCCTCGCCGCAGTTTGTCACGTTTGGGAAACTATCGGTGTAGATCTTGTTGGAACCGTGGGGCATATGACCGTTGGTGATGTTGCAGGCGATCACTGCCGGATAAGTTCCCTTTCCCTCCAGCGGCTTGCCGTTGAGACCGCAGGAGGTTATCTCTACCTGGGGGATGCTGCCGTCCGGCAGAATGGTGATGGGTTCTGCACACGCCTGGCGGCTGTAGTCGGATTTGTGAGTCAGACGGTGATAGAAAACGTACCACTGACCATTGATGTTTTCGATGCTGCCGTGGGTCGTTCCGGTCATGTTCAGGCGGTCTTTTTCCGCTCTGCCCTGGTATCCCACATCGCCGTTGGAAACGATCGTGCCGCCAAAGACAAAGTCACGGTCGGGATAGTCGCTGGTGGCATAGCACAGCTCGTGGTTCTGCCAGGAGGAATAGATGAAGTAATACTTTTCGCCTATCTTGCGGATAGAGCTTGCCTCAAAGAACGGATGCGCCGCAAAGCTGGTGCCGGTGACATCTGCCGGGATAATGTGTCTCGGCTCGCTGGTGACAGTCATCATGTCGTCGCCTACGGTAACTGTGCAGGGTCCCATCACACTGCCCTCGGTGTCCAGAACTTCGTTGCGGCTCTTGTGATAGCGCTGCATAACGGTCTGGATCAGATCTTCCTTGTTCCGGAAATCCTTGTCCAGCTGTTCGTCCGACCATGTGCCGTAGTAGATGCGGATGGTGCCGTTGTCGTTGATAACGCCCGGGTCAAAGCAGACATACTTCAGCATAGGGCTGCCGTCCGGATAGCGGACGAAACCCAGATAGCGGAACGGACCAGCCGGAGAGTCACTGACAGCCACGCTGATCGGACCGTTGTAGCCGCCGAAGCCGGCTCTGCCGGACATACAATAATAAAGGTAGAATCTGCCGTCGTTGCCCTGTACCACATCCGGGGCATACATGAATTTGCGGTCTGTGGGGTATGCCGGATCCTGGTCGGCACGATAGATCGTACCCTCACAGCGCCAGTCGGAAAGGTCGGTCACCGGTGCAGAATATGTGGTGTAGTCCAGCATACAGAAGGTCTCGCCGCCTTCTTTGTCGTGTGAGCCATAGATGTATACACGGTCGCCGAATACGTGCGGCTCACCGTCCGGAATACATTCATACAGGGGAAGATACGGGTTGTAAACTTGTTGTTTCATAAGCGTTCCTTTCTATCGCCGACCTGCATCAGAACCTGTGCAGAATCATATTTGTTTGCTTAAGAGTCTGTTTCGTATCTTTTTTGGAACGTCTTTTCGGCAGATTTTGCCGCTGACTGCGTCAAAAATCCTTGCCATACGATAGTATGCCTGCGGATTTTTTCCTTGTCACCGACAAAATCATGCTCGAAAATCCGCACATAAAAAATACGAACCAAACTCTAAGTTCATTATAGGGTATTTTACAACATCTGTCAATAGCGTTTTTCCTTAAAAAAGTAAGGGAACGTTTCATAAATATGGTGCGTTTGCCGGAGAATGTGAAATCGTTTCACCATTGCGAAGCAATCGTTCAATTGTCGAAAATTCGACAAGCAGTTTTATTGTATTTGAAAAACTGCCGTGGTATAATAAAACTATGAAATCGAAGAAATCGAAAAAACAGATACCAGAGGAGGGAATCTGAAATGGATTTTACTGCACATATCCGGGAATCGGATGGCATGGAACAGTCCGTCACCGAACACTGCCGAAATGTGGCGGCGCTGGCGGAATCATACGGGGAATCCGTGGGGCTGGGAAAGCTGGCAAGACTACAGGGAATCTTTCACGATGCCGGAAAGCTGAACCGGGATTTCTATGCGTACATCCACGGAGACAGCCGCTTTCATCGTGGTGAGATCGACCACTGCTATGCCGGGGCAAAGTATCTCTGCGCCTTTTCAGACCGGCACTTTCCGGATCAGGAGATGCCGTACCGCACCTCCCGTCTGATCGCTCGGACGATTCTGTCACACCACGGACTCCACGACTGGCTGACGGAGAGCGGAGACGACTACTTCCGAATCCGCAACGCCAAGGTGGAACGCTATGAGGAGATCGAGCCGAATCTGGATGCGATGCTTGCGGAAATGGGATATTCGGAAGCATCACTGAAAGCACTGCTGGAGGATGCCAGTGAAGAGTTTGCGGCAGTGTACCGCAGGATCAAGGAACTGCGCAGTGAAAACCGCAAGGCATTTGATGCAGGAAACAAAGCGGAAAAGCAGAACCGCAGGACAGAATTCACATTTTATCTGGGAATGCTGGAACGCCTTTTGCAGTCGATTCTGATGGATGCCGACTGTGTGGACACCGCTGACTTCATGAATGATTGTCAGACGGAAAAGCATTATGATGCGGCGCAGGTCTGGGAACGGATGGAGCTGGCGATGCAGCGAAAGCTGGACGGATTTTCCGGCAGGACGGATGCGATTTCCCGACAGCGGCAGGATATTTCCCGGCGCTGTGCAGAATTTGCGGCGCATCCGGTGGGAATCTGCCGTCTGATCGTTCCCACCGGCGGCGGAAAAACCCTGTCATCTCTGCGATTTGCCATTCGCTATGCAATGCGTCCGGAAAACGGCATCGAGAAAATCGTGTACACAGCGCCGTTTATGTCCATTCTCGAACAGAACAGCCAGGATTTCCGGGAAATTTCCGGGGCGGAGAATTTTCTGGAGCATCACTCCAACGTGGTCTTTGATGACAGCGAGGAAGTGGAAGAGGAACTGCGCAAGTATGAGCTGCGCACGGAAAAATGGGATGTGCCGGTTCTTGCCACGACGCAGGTGCAGTTTTTGCAGGCACTGTTTGACGGCAAGAACACTTCGGTGCGCCGGATGCACCGGCTTTGCCGTGCGGTGCTGCTCATCGACGAGGTGCAGTCCGTTCCGCTGAAATGTACCTATCTGTTCAACCTGGCGATGAACTTTCTGTCCCGTATCTGCGGCTGTGCAGTGGTGCTTTGTTCGGCGACACAACCACTGCTGGAAAAGCAGAAATATCCCATTTTGCTGGATGCACAGGAGAGCATGACCGGAGACTATCATGAGGACTTTTCTGTATTTCAGCGGACGAAACTGGAATATCTCACGGACAGCTATGACAATGCACAGGCGGCGGATTTCTGCTGGGAACAGTTCAAGGTGCATCGCAGTGTTCTCATGGTTGTCAATACCCGGAAAACCGCAGCTGACCTGTACCGCCGTCTCAAAGAACGAGTGGAGGACGGAGAAGAAAATGTCCATCTGATTCATCTCAGTACCAATATGTGTCCGGCACACCGGGAGAACGCCATCCGGGAAATGCGGAAGTATTTGCAGGACGGGGAAAACGTCATCTGTGTGACTACCCAGCTGATTGAGGCAGGGGTGGACATTTCCTTTGGCTGCGTGGTGCGTTCTAAGGCTGGATTATCCAATGCGGCGCAGGCGGCAGGACGGTGCAACCGGCACGGGGAAATGAGAAAGATCTGTCCGGTGTATCTGATGAAACTGACAGAGGAAAACATTGACCGGCTGAAGGAAATCGTCTCTGCGCAGAATGTGACCAGCGCTGTCTGGGATTCTCTCTGTATGCAGCAGAAAGAGAAGGAGACTGATCTGCTGTCCGTGGAGACCCTGTCCCAGTATTTCCAGAAACTCTACCAGGAGAATCAAAAGGAACTGTCCTTTCCGCAGTCCGAAAACGACCAGGATCTGCTGAAACTGCTTTCCACCGACAGCAAACGGGCAGAACTGGGAAAAGGAAACCGCTCCAAATATGACAAGTTTTCCCTACAGGCGTTTGCCACAGCTGGAAAAGCGTTTCATGTAATTGAGGATGCCGGAGAAAGCGTGATTGTGCCGTATGATGAAGATGCCGGGCAGATGATCCGGGATCTGAACGGCGACCTGGAATTCGGACAGATGCAGAAACTGCTGCGGTCGGTGCAAAAGTATACGGTTTCAGTTTACGCCGGGGACAAACGGAAACTGGCAGAGGCAGGCGCACTCTGTCCGCTGCATTGCGGAGCGCTGGCACTGGAAGAGAACTTCTATGACAAGACAGCGCTGGGACTGCTGACAGAGGGACAGGAACGTCCGTTTTTGGATTTATGATGTACAGAAAATATTGGAATTTTTGTCGAATATTGTCGAATCGACTATAAATCCATCTAAAATTGTTGACGATTGTGTAAAGATGTGATATAATTGAATTGTAATTCCGGAAAAAATACCCTGGTGTGCTTTTCCGGAACAAATTGCGGAAAGGAGGCTGCAGTATGAGTCAGACGATTCATAGAAATACCATTGAGTTTGAAGTGTGCGGAGACTACGCACTGTTTTCCGATGTGCTGACGAGACCGTCCGGCGAAAAGTGTACCTATGACATCCCGACCTATGAGGCAATCAAAGGGATCGTACACAGCATTTACTTTAAGCCGACCATTTTGTGGAAGGTGGATGCGGTTCGCATTATGAATCCCATCCGGACGGAGCGGAAAGGAATGCGTCCCTTAAAGATGAACGGTGAAAACGACCTGGCGTATTACACATATCTGCGCAATGTCTGTTACCAGGTGCGTGCGCACTTTGAGTGGAACGAAAACCATCCGGAACTGGCGTGCGACCGCAACGAGAACAAGCATCACAACATTGCAAAGCGCATGGTTGCCCGTGGCGGCAGACGGGATATTTTTCTCGGCACAAGAGAATGCCAGGGCTATGTGAAACCCTGCGTGTTCGGCGAGGGAGAAGGATACTATGACAACAGCGGCGAAATGCCGTACAGTCTGATGTACCACGGCATTACGTATGCAGACGAGGCAGAGCTGCCGGAGGACAAGGGAAAAATGACGGTTCGCTTTTGGAAACCGGTGATCCAGGACGGGGTGATCCAGTTCCTGCCGCCGGCAGAATGTACCATCAAGCGGCATATCAAGAAAATGTCTGTGAAGAAGTTCGGAAAGGAACAGGGCAACTTTAGCGGACTGGAAGAATTCACGGGAGGTGAAACAGATGAGCTGGACGAATGAACTGTACCAGGTGTATGAGAACTTTCACGACCAGACGGAATTTCCGGTTTCCATGGTGCCGATCTACCATTCGTCCACCAAGGTGCAGATCGAGATCTCCATTCGTGAGGACGGCGAGTTTTCTTCTGCCAGACGGCTGACAAAAGAGGAAGAGCTGACGGTTCTCCCGGTTACGGAGGATTCCGGTGCGAGAAGCAGCGGCATTGCGCCCATGCCCTTTACGGAAAAGCTAATCTATCTGGCTGCGGATTATGCCAAATATGTGGATGCAAAGCGTGCGGAAGAGTGCCACAAGGCGTATATGGAACAGCTGAAAGACTGGGATGAGAGCGACTGCACCCACCCGGCAGTTCACGCCCTTTTGCTGTACTTGCAGAAAGGCAGCGTCATGCAGGATCTGATCCACGCTGTGGGCAGCGATGGGAAAAGTGTGCTGAAATGGGATGAGTCCTCCGGAGAACTGGGAAAGGACAGCATCAACGGCGTGGACCAGGGGAAAGCCTTTGTGCGGTTTCGCATCCATTATACGGATATGCTGCGCAACAGTGAGACCTGGAACGACACAGAATTGCAGGATGCCTTTATCCGGCTGCGCCGGGAACAGATGCAGGATATGCCGAAACGGCTGTGCTATGCCACCGGCGAAGATGCGATCATTACCTATAAGCATCCCTCAAAAATCGTGCTTTCCTCGGCAAATGCCCGGCTGATCTCTGCCAACGATGACAGCGGCTTTACCTACCGTGGACGGTTCAGCAATAAGGAAGAGGCATTCGCCATCGGCTATGAGTATTCGCAGAAGGTCCACAATGCACTGAAATGGCTGATTGCTTTGCAGCCCAAAAATCCTTTTTGCGACCTTTCTCTGGTGATCTGGTCCAGCACCATGCAGGAGCTGCCGTCCATTTACAAGAGCGCCTTGCAGCTGGCAGACAAGCAGGACGAAGATGAGGACGAGGACGAAGAAGATCCGCCCACCATCGGTACGGCATATGCCGATATGGTTCACCAGATGATCTACGGATATCGGGACAAAATGGAGATTCCGGATAAGGTCATGGTGCTGGGTTTGGAGGCATCGACGGAGGGTCGTGTTTCGATACCGATGTATGCAGAACTGAAAGGTTCACAGTTCCTGGAAAATCTGGAATACTGGCATCTTTCCACAGGGTGGAAAAGCTATTATTCCAAGGCGAAGGGTTATCTGGTGAACTCGGTCTCGCTGTATGATGTCATTCTGTGCGCACACGGGGTGGAGCAGAACGGAAAGCTCACCTGTAAATCGAAACTGTTCGGCAGCGAGATGCTGCGGCTGCTGCCGTGTATCATTTACGGTAAGCACATTCCGTCAGAACTGGTGCAGAATCTGGCACAGCGTGCATCGGCACCGCTTGCCTTTGATCCCAAATTCTATAATCACAATCGGGTGCTGAAAACAGCCTGTGCATTGATACGGAAACAGAAACTGGAAGAACATCCGGAACGATTGGAAGGAGCGAATGACGTGGATAAGTTGTTAGACCTCGACAAAACGTATACAGACAGAAGCTATCTGTTCGGACGGCTGCTGGCAGTTGCGGACAAGCTGGAACGGGATACATTTGATGCGGGAGAAGATCGGGTGACCAATGCCAAGCGGCTTTGGAATATGTTCTCCGTTCGTCCCTACTATACCTGGGGAATCCTTCGGGGACGGCTGATGCCCTATATCAACAAGCTGGGAAAAAAGGCAGACCGCTATCAGATCGAGATGCAGGAGATCAGCAGCATGATGTCTCCCGAAGTGTTCTCCAGCACGGCACGCCTGTCTTCCCTGTATCTGCTGGGATACGATCACGAGATGAAGTATCTGTTTACCAAGAAGGAAAAACTTTCAAACAATGAAACCGCTAAAAACGGAAACGAGGAGGAATAACTCATGAGTGTACTGGAACATAAGATTGACTTCGCAGTGCTGGTCACTGCCGCAAACGCAAACCCCAACGGCGATCCGCTGAACGGAAACCGTCCCAGAGAAAATTATGACAGCTGCGGCGAAATTTCGGATGTGTGCATCAAGCGGAAGATCCGGAACAGACTGCAGGACATGGGCGAGAATGTGTATGTGCAGTCGAAAGACCATGCCCGTACCGATGACTTTACCAATCTGAGCGACCGTGCCACGAAAAATGGACATCTTAGCCAGCTTGTCAAGGGTAAGGATACCGACCAGGATGCCTTTGCAAAAGCTGCCTGCGAGGAGTGGATCGATGTGCGCAGCTTTGGACAGGTTTTTGCAATCAAAGGCGGTATCTCTGTTGGCGTGCGTGGACCGGTTTCGATTCACCAGGCAGTCAGCGTTTCTCCGGTGAATATTGTAAGCCTGCAGATCACCAAGTGTGTCAACGGCGAAAGCGGCAAAAATGCCAAGTCCTCGGATACCATGGGCATGAAGCATATGGTGGAGTTCGGACTTTATGTAATCAAGGGCAGCATCAACTGTCAGCTGGCAGAGAAAACCGGCTTTACCGAAGAGGATGCGGAGAAAATCAAAGAGGCGCTGAAAACGCTGTTCGAGAATGACAGCTCTGCGGCACGTCCGGACGGCAGCATGGAAGTCTGCCGGCTGTACTGGTGGGAACATGACTGCAAAACGCCGAAGTACACTTCTGCCAAGGTACACCGTTCGCTGAAAATCAAAGCAAAAGAAGGCGTGGAAAATCCCAAGTCTTTGGATGATTATGACATCACACTGGAAACACTGGACGGCTTGACACCGGAAGTGATCGATTTGGTATAAGCTGCAATGGAATATCGGGAAGAGGAGTATCTACAGCTTTCCGGCATCCAGCATTTTGTGTTTTGCCGGCGGCAGTGGGCGCTGGCGTATCTGGAACAGCAATGGGTGGAAAATGAGCGTACCGCAGACGGCAGGATCATGCACCGTAATGTACATGACAGCTCGTTTCGGGAAAAGCGTGGCGATCTGCTGATCGTCAGAGGAATGAAAGTATCATCTGCCCGTCTGGGGCTGAGCGGAGAGTGCGATGCGGTAGAATTCCGGCGCTCTCCGAAAGGCGTTCCCATTTTCGGACAAGAGGGTACTTATACAGTAACACCTGTGGAGTACAAACGTGGCAAACCCAAGGAAGACGAATGCGATATTGCACAGCTCACAGCACAGGCAATGTGCCTGGAAGAGATGTTGTGCTGCGACATACCGGTCGGATTTCTGTATTATGGGGAAACACGGCATCGTACCAGGGTGGAGTTTACGCCGGAACTGCGGAAACGAGTGGCAGATACTGCCGAAGAGATGCACCAGCTTTGCCGGAAAAGGCATACGCCCAAGGGAAAGCGGACGAGAGCCTGCAATGCCTGTTCTTTGAAGGATATCTGTTTGCCGGTGCTTTGCGGAAAGAAAACCGCAGGCGGTTATTTGCAGAAAATGCTGGGAACAATGGAGTAAAAATGCCATGAAGAAGTTGCTAAACACCATTTATGTGACAAATCCGGACAGTTATCTCTCACTGGATGGGGATAATCTGGTTGTCATGCGGGAGGAAAAGAAAGTACGGATGCCGCTGCACAATGTCGAGCGCATCATGACCTTTGGCTATACCGGTGCAAGTCCGGCGCTGATGGGCAGATGCGCAAAGGACGGAAGAGAACTGGTCTTTATGACAAGCTCCGGAAAATTTCTGGCACGGGTCGAGGGCGCTGTCAACGGCAATGTTTTACTGCGGCGGCATCAGTATCGGGTGGCAGATGATGCAGATGCCAGTCTTTCGATTGCCCGGAATATGATCGTCGGAAAGCTGTTCAACAGCCGCTGGGTGCTGGAACGCATGATACGGGACCATGCACCGAGGATCGACACAGAAACATTTCGGCAGAAGTCTCAGTTTTTGCAGCGGTCTATTTCCAAGGCGGCAGAGGCAGATTCAGCGGACACGCTCCGTGGCATAGAGGGCGAGGCGGCGTTGGTATACTTTTCGGTTTTCGACGACATGATTCTAAAGGAAAAGGCAGCGTTTGCATTTCACGGCAGAAACAAGCGGCCTTCGCTGGATCGGGTCAATGCAATGCTGAATTTTGCCTATTCGCTGATGACGGGAATGTGTTCTGCGGCGCTGGAGTCCGTGGGGTTGGATCCCTATGTGGGCGTACTGCACACAGACCGTCCGGGTCGACCGTCTCTTTCTTTGGATCTGGTCGAGGAATTTCGTGCGCTCTGCTGTGACCGTTTTGTTCTGACGCTCATTAACCGTGGCATGATCTATGCAGAGGACTTCGATGTCCAGGAGGACGGCGCTGTTTCGCTGACGGAGGACGGACGGCGTACATTCCTGCGGGCATGGCAAAAGCGCAAGGATGATATGATTCAGCATCCGTTTCTGGAAGAAAAAGTGGAATGGGGCTTGCTGCCCTATGTGCAGGCACTTTTGCTTGCACGCTATCTCCGGGGCGATCTGGATGCGTATCCGCCGTTTTTGTGGAAGTGAGAGCGTATGCTGGTAGTTGTAGCGTATGATGTAAATACAGAGACCAAAGAGGGAAGAAAGCGCCTGCGCCACGTGGCGAAGATCTGTACCAACGTGGGCATTCGGGTGCAGAATTCTGTCTTTGAGTGTCATGTTGATGCGGCGGAATGCAAGGTACTCAAGCATCGGCTGGAACAGGCGATTGATACAGAAAGGGACAGCCTGCGGTTTTATTACCTGGGAAATCGTTATCAGTCGAAGGTGGAACATATCGGTGCAAAGGAAACCATAGACATGGAAGAGCCGCTGATTCTGTGAGAGAAGTCTGAGGGAAAATGTCGGTGCGAATCATAGGCGCACAGAAAGATGCTGGAGGTTTCGCACCGAATTTTTCTCCCTTTTTTCGAAAAAAATCATTTTTTCGGGTGCAGAATGTAGTCTTTTGCATCCTTTTTTGCAGGATTGTACAAGGATAGGCGAAATGAAAAACGCTTTCCTGTGCAGTTTTGCTGTCTCCCTCCATACGGAGGGAGTGGATTGAAATAGCATTGAAGGCAGTTTCTCACTCGACCCACCGGTCTCCCTCCATACGGAGGGAGTGGATTGAAATGCATATCGGATATCCTGGTCACAAGTAGCATCTGGTCTCCCTCCATACGGAGGGAGTGGATTGAAATGAAAATCGAAAACGGAAAGTCTACGTGGGAAAGGGGTCTCCCTCCATACGGAGGGAGTGGATTGAAATGAAACGAGAGGTGAAAGCATGAACGCAAGAAAAAAGTCTCCCTCCATACGGAGGGAGTGGATTGAAATGTGCTGCATAAGTGTACACCGTCTATGGTTGCTTGGTCTCCCTCCATACGGAGGGAGTGGATTGAAATAATTTGTCTGTATCTCCGGTGAAAATTCCAACAAAGTCTCCCTCCATACGGAGGGAGTGGATTGAAATGATTGAAAAGCTGCCAGATGATGATACGGTGTAGTCTCCCTCCATACGGAGGGAGTGGATTGAAATAGAAAGCCTCATTTGAAAATCGAAAACGGAAAGTGTCTCCCTCCATACGGAGGGAGTGGATTGAAATTCGTTGCCGGCGTCGTCGCTGTCGGTGTGCATCAGTCTCCCTCCATACGGAGGGAGTGGATTGAAATTACCATCAGATCATCCCCTTTCTTCGCAAATACGAGTCTCCCTCCATACGGAGGGAGTGGATTGAAATTCGATACTACCTTCGCAGGTCAAGCGATAGTAGGTCTCCCTCCATACGGAGGGAGTGGATTGAAATCCATCAATCAGCGGCATTCGAAAACCGTAGCCGTGTCTCCCTCCATACGGAGGGAGTGGATTGAAATTAACTTGTCCACAGAACAACTTGACCGATGCGAGGTCTCCCTCCATACGGAGGGAGTGGATTGAAATAATGTTTCGCCGTCCGGAATTGTTGAAATTAAAGAGTCTCCCTCCATACGGAGGGAGTGGATTGAAATATCGTGTTCTGCCATAATTTCGGCAGAATCTTCGAGTCTCCCTCCATACGGAGGGAGTGGATTGAAATGAACTGTATCTCCCAGTTACAAGCGAGTATCTGGAGTCTCCCTCCATACGGAGGGAGTGGATTGAAATCCTCCACCCGTTCCGCTGTGAAATATTCCTGTAAGTCTCCCTCCATACGGAGGGAGTGGATTGAAATACATTCTGGAATCAATCGTCCGACACACAAAGCGCGTCTCCCTCCATACGGAGGGAGTGGATTGAAATACATTCTGGAATCAATCGTCCGACACACAAAGCGCGTCTCCCTCCATACGGAGGGAGTGGATTGAAATGGATTTTTGAAAGGATGGGATAATCATGGAACGCAAGTCTCCCTCCATACGGAGGGAGTGGATTGAAATATTTTCTCCGGAGAGCGATCCAGGAAGAGGCTGACGTCTCCCTCCATACGGAGGGAGTGGATTGAAATGAATAAAATTTCCCTGTATCAGCCGCCACGTCAACAGTCTCCCTCCATACGGAGGGAGTGGATTGAAATGATTTCGTGGCAATTCCAATCCGCCGGGATTTCGTCTCCCTCCATACGGAGGGAGTGGATTGAAATATGAACATTAGTAAAATGTTTTGAAAACAACGAGTCTCCCTCCATACGGAGGGAGTGGATTGAAATTTGCTTAGGTGTGTACAAGTGGGCATCTCTATCCACGGTCTCCCTCCATACGGAGGGAGTGGATTGAAATGTCTACTTCTAACGTCGTTGCGATCACTGGCAAGTCTCCCTCCATACGGAGGGAGTGGATTGAAATACATATCTCGAACAAGATGTGCAGCAGCTACAACAGTCTCCCTCCATACGGAGGGAGTGGATTGAAATGCCTTATGCTTATGCACAAAACCTCTTACCTTGTGTCTCCCTCCATACGGAGGGAGTGGATTGAAATGCTGGTGGTATATCCGTTAATTCGTGGGTTATTTGTCTCCCTCCATACGGAGGGAGTGGATTGAAATTTTGGGTCCGGTCTATACTTACCCTGCTGCTCAAGTCTCCCTCCATACGGAGGGAGTGGATTGAAATATTCGGTGCAACCTGCTTTATCAATTCTCCCATATGTCTCCCTCCATACGGAGGGAGTGGATTGAAATCTCGTACAGCTGATTGCCGATGGTCGTACCGGACGTCTCCCTCCATACGGAGGGAGTGGATTGAAATGACAGCTACAAATGCACTGAACCGTGGCAGGAACGTCTCCCTCCATACGGAGGGAGTGGATTGAAATAGCTTGTCTTGTTGTGTGGTGGCATTGCTAATATGTCTCCCTCCATACGGAGGGAGTGGATTGAAATAGCCATGCTGTGCGGTATTCCGGGCTGTTGCGAGTCTCCCTCCATACGGAGGGAGTGGATTGAAATATCCGACAGTAGGTGACAATGGCACGACTGACCAGTCTCCCTCCATACGGAGGGAGTGGATTGAAATGACAATTTGGGCGATCTGGCTGATGCGGTAGGAGTCTCCCTCCATACGGAGGGAGTGGATTGAAATGGCTAAGCCTTGCCCGGAACAGCGGATTAAAAGAGTCTCCCTCCATACGGAGGGAGTGGATTGAAATATCCTGCTGCCCAGGATCTCTACAAGTCAACCGGGTCTCCCTCCATACGGAGGGAGTGGATTGAAATGTCGCTAATCAGTTCTATGCTAACGGCAAGGAGCGTCTCCCTCCATACGGAGGGAGTGGATTGAAATGCGATATATGCGGACATCTGATCGCCCAGCTGGGTCTCCCTCCATACGGAGGGAGTGGATTGAAATACTGCGGCAAAAAGACGATGTGCGTGACATATGCCGTCTCCCTCCATGCGGAGGGAGTGGATTGAAATTTTTCCGGCTCTCTCTTGGTTTCTGCCGCTGTAGCGTCTCCCTCCATGCGGAGGGAGTGGATTGAAATTGACGATGCAAAAATGGCAGACTGGCAGGGCGAGTCTCCCTCCATGCGGAGGGAGTGGATTGAAATAAGGAAAGATTGCTCCGATCCAGCAAAAAGCAGGTCTCCCTCCATGCGGAGGGAGTGGATTGAAATGATTTCGTGGCAATTCCAATCCGCAGGAATTTCCAGTCTCCCTCCATGCGGAGGGAGTGGATTGAAATCTTTCGCAGCGGCGGCGCTAGATTCCAGTTCTTTCAGTCTCCCTCCATGCGGAGGGAGTGGATTGAAATGCAGAAACCTACGAAGGCGACGACTATGCCGGAATCGTCTCCCTCCATGCGGAGGGAGTGGATTGAAATGCCTCTTCCCGATCCAGCTTGAGGGAATGACGTACGTCTCCCTCCATGCGGAGGGAGTGGATTGAAATGATTTTCTTCTATATTATGATTGTTATTATTACTGGTCTCCCTCCATGCGGAGGGAGTGGATTGAAATTGAACGTGCGTGCCATGCGCACAGATACTTACTGTCTCCCTCCATGCGGAGGGAGTGGATTGAAATTGGAATTATGGAAAAACGTCCCGAAAATCTGGCGTCTCCCTCCATGCGGAGGGAGTGGATTGAAATGTAAAATCCGATCTGTCTGATTCTGAGCGTGAAGTCTCCCTCCATGCGGAGGGAGTGGATTGAAATGTTGACGGTATCGTGGACGGTTTCACTGGTAAAGTCTCCCTCCATGCGGAGGGAGTGGATTGAAATTTTTTCCGCAGTGCGGGCATTTGAGATTATCATGGGTCTCCCTCCATGCGGAGGGAGTGGATTGAAATGAACTGTATCTCCCAGTTACAAGCGAGTATCTGGATCGTCTCCCTCCATGCGGAGGGAGTGGATTGAAATGCAATAGAGATTATACAAGTGCGTTCCCATTTCCGTCTCCCTCCATGCGGAGGGAGTGGATTGAAATGATATGCCTGCGCAAACATTTCTTGATATTTCTGTCTCCCTCCATGCGGAGGGAGTGGATTGAAATGCTTGGGGCGGCGCACATGGGGCGCTGCTGAAATATGTCTCCCTCCATGCGGAGGGAGTGGATTGAAATACGAAAGACGATCCCGGCTACGATCCGTACATCAGTCTCCCTCCATGCGGAGGGAGTGGATTGAAATCCGGAAATGCCGTATACCTTGCCGGAACTGGATTGTCTCCCTCCATGCGGAGGGAGTGGATTGAAATCTGCCAACAGCATTCCCAGAATCAAGGATAAGTCCGTCTCCCTCCATGCGGAGGGAGTGGATTGAAATCAGTTGGTGCTTACTGGTATTCTTACGCCATGAGCGGTCTCCCTCCATGCGGAGGGAGTGGATTGAAATGCACTGGAAGAGGGCATCGAAGAAAACGTGCATGTCTCCCTCCATGCGGAGGGAGTGGATTGAAATTGGAATTATGGAAAAACGTCCCGAAAATCTGGCGTCTCCCTCCATGCGGAGGGAGTGGATTGAAATGTAAAATCCGATCTGTCTGATTCTGAGCGTGAAGTCTCCCTCCATGCGGAGGGAGTGGATTGAAATACACTGGTGCTGGAAAATGCGGACGGCGAGCAGCGTCTCCCTCCATGCGGAGGGAGTGGATTGAAATATGGTGGAAATAAGCTGACCGCGTATCGAATTGAGTCTCCCTCCATGCGGAGGGAGTGGATTGAAATTCCAATGCGGCACTGGTATACCGGGAGAACCCCGAGTCTCCCTCCATGCGGAGGGAGTGGATTGAAATACCGGTGCTGCGGTGGATCTGAGTGATCCAAACAAGTCTCCCTCCATGCGGAGGGAGTGGATTGAAATATGCAAGTTCTCTGGAAGAACAGCACCGGCTGGGTCTCCCTCCATGCGGAGGGAGTGGATTGAAATGAATCGATCCGGAAACAAGAGCAAGCGAAACTCGTCTCCCTCCATGCGGAGGGAGTGGATTGAAATACCAGATACATGATCGAGCAGAAGACGGGAACGGTCTCCCTCCATGCGGAGGGAGTGGATTGAAATGTTTGGTGATTCAGATTCAGATGATTCTGATGTTGTCTCCCTCCATGCGGAGGGAGTGGATTGAAATGTCTGGTATCGTATAAATTGATTCACGGGGGTGGTCTCCCTCCATGCGGAGGGAGTGGATTGAAATCTTCTGATCTTGGTCTGACTGGTACTATCTATCAAGTCTCCCTCCATGCGGAGGGAGTGGATTGAAATGATGGCAGCAAGGCTGCTGGCGTTACGGCTACTGTGTCTCCCTCCATGCGGAGGGAGTGGATTGAAATACCGGCTGTTTTTACGTCCTAAATCAGCCCCCGGAGTCTCCCTCCATGCGGAGGGAGTGGATTGAAATGGAAAGGAGGTGTATAAGATGGGAATGCTGTCTAAGGTCTCCCTCCATGCGGAGGGAGTGGATTGAAATATCTATTTCTCGCTCTGATTTGCCGCTGAAAAGGTCTCCCTCCATGCGGAGGGAGTGGATTGAAATGAAACGTATTGCGGCGGCAGCATCTGCCGTTGTGAGTCTCCCTCCATGCGGAGGGAGTGGATTGAAATGATCGTGCTGTAACTGCGACGGATCTGGACAGATGTCTCCCTCCATGCGGAGGGAGTGGATTGAAATATCGGTCCTGTCTATACCTATCCTGCTGCCCAAGTCTCCCTCCATGCGGAGGGAGTGGATTGAAATATGAAATCAACGCAATTTCGGGACTTTTCCGGTCGTCTCCCTCCATGCGGAGGGAGTGGATTGAAATTCATGGTCTTTTCGTGGATTCTTTTACGCTCGGCGTCTCCCTCCATGCGGAGGGAGTGGATTGAAATGCTTGCCGCTTATTATTCTGTATCGGTTGTGCTGGTCTCCCTCCATGCGGAGGGAGTGGATTGAAATCTGTCGGGTGATGCTTTGCCCCGTCTGCCAGTGGGTCTCCCTCCATGCGGAGGGAGTGGATTGAAATTGTGTGCGGCGATTATGTACGCACACAGCTGCCGGGTCTCCCTCCATGCGGAGGGAGTGGATTGAAATAGTTGCTGCATTCGGAGTTTCACCTGCTCCTGTGGTCTCCCTCCATGCGGAGGGAGTGGATTGAAATGATTAGATACCCGTTCTCACGCATCCAAGCAAATGTGTCTCCCTCCATGCGGAGGGAGTGGATTGAAATGCGAATGACACGCAGATGGCGGCTTACGCCGTGGGTCTCCCTCCATGCGGAGGGAGTGGATTGAAATTTCTGAATATCTGCGCTTGCGTCTGGCTTGTAACGTCTCCCTCCATGCGGAGGGAGTGGATTGAAATTAGTGTCTGCATATATACAAGCTTGTACTTGGTATGGTCTCCCTCCATGCGGAGGGAGTGGATTGAAATCCCACGTTGACAGATTCTAACCTTGCCGCCGTGGTCTCCCTCCATGCGGAGGGAGTGGATTGAAATACTTTTTCCTCCTTTTTTTCCTCCGGAACATCATGTCTCCCTCCATGCGGAGGGAGTGGATTGAAATGGGAGATCGATTGTTCGGAGCAATGTCCCTCTAAAGTCTCCCTCCATGCGGAGGGAGTGGATTGAAATGTCCAGTCCGCCATATCTGCGGCGGACAGAGTGGTCTCCCTCCATGCGGAGGGAGTGGATTGAAATCCGTTGTCGCCTTGTACACACTCTGGAATGTTTTCGTCTCCCTCCATGCGGAGGGAGTGGATTGAAATACCTTGCCAATATGGCGGTGTGCAACGTTCCGGATGTCTCCCTCCATGCGGAGGGAGTGGATTGAAATATATTTTTCCGTTTGACAACACTGCAACTGGGCGCGTCTCCCTCCATGCGGAGGGAGTGGATTGAAATCATTCTGATAACTCAGTCTTATAATAACTTAGATCGGTCTCCCTCCATGCGGAGGGAGTGGATTGAAATGTTGATTCCTTTGCGCTCGGCTTTTTCCTTGCGTCGTCTCCCTCCATGCGGAGGGAGTGGATTGAAATACACTCGGCTTTGGTATTGCGTCGGGTGCGTCTCTGTCTCCCTCCATGCGGAGGGAGTGGATTGAAATATTGACCGTCTAGGTATATTGTGGATGTATTTAGTCTCCCTCCATGCGGAGGGAGTGGATTGAAATCCTAAGATGTCAATATCTGTATTTTAGCGCCCCGTCTCCCTCCATGCGGAGGGAGTGGATTGAAATATGAAATCCACGCAATTTCGGGGCTTTTCCGGTCGTCTCCCTCCATGCGGAGGGAGTGGATTGAAATTTTCCGGTTAAGTTCCTGTTGCTGTCTCTGGGTGTCTCCCTCCATGCGGAGGGAGTGGATTGAAATTGCATATCAATGTTATACGAAAGCCTCTCCCGTTGTCTCCCTCCATGCGGAGGGAGTGGATTGAAATAGACTAGAAGGGGAGGAGGTTGTCAAGTATGTTCGTCTCCCTCCATGCGGAGGGAGTGGATTGAAATGTTCTTGATGTCGATAATATATGGCAGTGTGTCAGTCTCCCTCCATGCGGAGGGAGTGGATTGAAATGTTTTTGTTTTCGGCTTTCGCCGCAGTTTGTCTGTCTCCCTCCATGCGGAGGGAGTGGATTGAAATATGGAACATTGCGTTCGGCTGACAAAGTCGCCGTAGTCTCCCTCCATGCGGAGGGAGTGGATTGAAATATTTCAAATCCGGCGATTTTCAAAAAGGTCGTTGTCTCCCTCCATGCGGAGGGAGTGGATTGAAATATAACAATGCAGACGGATTAAAGCAACTAGAAGATGTCTCCCTCCATGCGGAGGGAGTGGATTGAAATATCAGATATATGTTGTTCTGCTAACTGCTGCACAGTCTCCCTCCATGCGGAGGGAGTGGATTGAAATTCCACATTGATAACTCCTTACATACCTCTGCGGCGTCTCCCTCCATGCGGAGGGAGTGGATTGAAATGCTCAAAAGCTAGCACAAGCGAGAAAAGATGCCGGAGTCTCCCTCCATGCGGAGGGAGTGGATTGAAATTTGGTTGAGGGGAATGGTGGCACAACCGTTTCTGTCTCCCTCCATGCGGAGGGAGTGGATTGAAATGATATTGTCGCTGCAGTCGGTTCCGACGAAATCGGTCTCCCTCCATGCGGAGGGAGTGGATTGAAATGGGACTGGTTCCTATGCAGCGAACGGTGACGGCAGGTCTCCCTCCATGCGGAGGGAGTGGATTGAAATCCCAGAGTCTCCGGATATAGCACATCCGGTGATAGTCTCCCTCCATGCGGAGGGAGTGGATTGAAATTCGCTGCCGCAACGTTTCCGCATACTGCATAGCGGTCTCCCTCCATGCGGAGGGAGTGGATTGAAATCCCCTCATGCGGCGGTAGGTACGATGCCGCCGCAGGTCTCCCTCCATGCGGAGGGAGTGGATTGAAATAACGCCGTTGACAGTTCTTCTCAAGCGTCATTCTTGTCTCCCTCCATGCGGAGGGAGTGGATTGAAATCCAAAATATCAGCTCCTCTCTATTATAGTATATCAGTCTCCCTCCATGCGGAGGGAGTGGATTGAAATAAAAGCGCTGTAGCCAAAGCCCACACGCATGACAATGTCTCCCTCCATGCGGAGGGAGTGGATTGAAATGACTCTCTCTTGCAGGGTGTCGGCTGGTCTTCTGTCTCCCTCCATGCGGAGGGAGTGGATTGAAATATTCTGTCGTCTGTACCTCCGTGGTTGTGTCGGGGTCTCCCTCCATGCGGAGGGAGTGGATTGAAATGATTTTGTTTTGTATCCTCAGCATCCGGTATATGTCTCCCTCCATGCGGAGGGAGTGGATTGAAATGATTTTGTTTTGTATCCTCAGCATCCGGTATATGTCTCCCTCCATGCGGAGGGAGTGGATTGAAATATGAATTTGTGAATTAGATAATTTCCCACTGCGGTCTCCCTCCATGCGGAGGGAGTGGATTGAAATGCATGGGGCGGCGCACATGGGGCGCTATTGAAATGTCTCCCTCCATGCGGAGGGAGTGGATTGAAATGCAGAGCCTATGAAACTATCTCCCAATCTCATATGTCTCCCTCCATGCGGAGGGAGTGGATTGAAATATCAACTACAATGCCGCTCATTGCAGCATTGGTAGTGGTCTCCCTCCATGCGGAGGGAGTGGATTGAAATCCCGTCCGGACATCGGACCGTTGCGAGACTATGAAGTCTCCCTCCATGCGGAGGGAGTGGATTGAAATAGGCCCTTATCTGATTCTCGGAAATGGTACATCCGTCTCCCTCCATGCGGAGGGAGTGGATTGAAATGTTTCTTGTACTGTCCGGAGCGGATTGCAAGCTGGGTCTCCCTCCATGCGGAGGGAGTGGATTGAAATCCAACCGTCTGATACACGCCGTCGGAAACGAGTCGTCTCCCTCCATGCGGAGGGAGTGGATTGAAATTGCTACACCTCGCTGCACATGAAGTGTTAAAGCTGTCTCCCTCCATGCGGAGGGAGTGGATTGAAATATGCAGACACCCCCAAATACCACCGGACGAATACGTCTCCCTCCATGCGGAGGGAGTGGATTGAAATTCTTCTTCCTCCAAATCATCCCCAAATAGATCAGAGTCTCCCTCCATGCGGAGGGAGTGGATTGAAATGTTCTGCGATTGGACAAGCTGAAATTGTCACTAGTCTCCCTCCATGCGGAGGGAGTGGATTGAAATCTCTTGTCAAGAAATTCAAAAAGGGCTAATTAGGTCTCCCTCCATGCGGAGGGAGTGGATTGAAATGTGCTGATGATCCAGACTGGTACGAAGCCGGAAAGTCTCCCTCCATGCGGAGGGAGTGGATTGAAATCTTTCTGATACACTTAGCACCCCACGGCTTTCCGTCTCCCTCCATGCGGAGGGAGTGGATTGAAATGCCCATTTTGGATTTAAGATTTCGTCAAATCTGATGTCTCCCTCCATGCGGAGGGAGTGGATTGAAATGTGTGCTTGTGTGCCTATCTTAGATACACAAGCGGTCTCCCTCCATGCGGAGGGAGTGGATTGAAATGGTGTGTATCACCAGTTCTCCGTGTATTGTCATAGTCTCCCTCCATGCGGAGGGAGTGGATTGAAATTGTACTTTTACCGAAAACTCCTCCGGCACACCGCGTCTCCCTCCATGCGGAGGGAGTGGATTGAAATTCGCCACAGCACGGGTATAGGCACTGTCTGCGGCTCGTCTCCCTCCATGCGGAGGGAGTGGATTGAAATACTTTGCGGCATTTTTCTGTGCTTCTACCGCAGCGTCTCCCTCCATGCGGAGGGAGTGGATTGAAATTCTATTCCGCATTGCCCAGACACCGCAGGCTATCCGTCTCCCTCCATGCGGAGGGAGTGGATTGAAATGATAATTCCAAGGTGTGGTTTATGTTTGATGCGATTGTCTCCCTCCATACGGAGGGAGTGGATTGAAATACCGGATCGGAAAAAATGCTGCGGCTTGGCGGTCGGTCTCCCTCCATACGGAGGGAGTGGATTGAAATGTTTTTCGCCGGTCAAAATGAACGCTTTCCGCAACGTCTCCCTCCATACGGAGGGAGTGGATTGAAATGGACTGAACGTCGAAATGCAAAAAGGTGATGTCGTCTCCCTCCATACGGAGGGAGTGGATTGAAATGTTCAGATCGACGTTTCCAGAAATGCCGTATACCGTCTCCCTCCATACGGAGGGAGTGGATTGAAATTCGCCAGGTGTGGATTTGCGGTAGAGATTATACAAGTCTCCCTCCATACGGAGGGAGTGGATTGAAATCCGTTTTCGGTGTCTTGGTATCCGTGTTGGTTTCGTCTCCCTCCATGCGGAGGGAGTGGATTGAAATTTTTCTGTTGCCCCCCACAGGGGCGCCGGGGGACGTCTCCCTCCATGCGGAGGGAGTGGATTGAAATCACACCCGGCAGCACAAACAAGGACGTGACGGACGGTCTCCCTCCGTGTGGAGGGAGTGGATTGAAATATCGAAGTTATGCTTACTGAACTCGATTATGCAGTCTCCCTCCATGCGGAGGGAGTGGATTGAAATAGGAGACAAACGGCGTTCAGACCGGTGCCGGCGTGAGTCTCCCTCCATGCGGAGGGAGTGGATTGAAATGCTCCGTCACGCAGTGCCTGTTCCTGCATCTCGAGTCTCCCTCTATGCGGAGGGAGTGGATTGAAATACTGTTAACCCGGACGGCAGCGTGACACACGTCGAGTCTCCCTCCGTATGGAGGGAATAAATTGAAATTTCAAATAGTCCGCATAGATCGGATTCCGGCAACCCTGCTGCGCCACAAACTTGTCCAGCTTGGCACTGTACTCCATCTGCTGCATCTGATTCTGTGCAGCCTCGTACTTCTTCTGCCAGTCGGCAGCGGACTGCTTGATGCCGTCAATATCCATTTCGGTGTACGACTGGATTTTGCTGTTCGCATCGTTCAGCTGCCCTGTGACAGCATCCAACTTTGCCTGCAGTGCGTTGTAGTCCTCTTCGCTGTAGGTCTTTGCCTGCGGCTCCGGCGCCTGCTCCTGCTGCTGTGTCGGCTCGTTTTTGGTTTCGTCTTCCATGTTCTTTCATTCCTTTCTGAAAATGGGTATAAAAATAGCACCTGATTGCTCAGATGCTGATTTTTCAATATAAGAACGCCGTACCCGTGTGAGTTGACAAGGGAAACGTAAAAAGGTTGAAAAGGGTGGAAAAGGGTGGAATTGAATTGGAAGGGGTAAAAAGCGGCGAAAATGCGTGATGTTTTGGGTGGAATGAGATAGAAACAGAAAAGTGAACGAAAATTGAAGTGTCAAAAAAATCGCTCGGAAAATGAGGATGTCCTCTGTTTTCCGGGCGATTTCGTTTTGGTGTTTAATTTTTGAGGGCAGCGTTTTACCGGCGTTTGAAAAGTGTTTGAAAGTGTTCAAAACGGCGGAAATACGCTGCTTTTTTGCTTTTGTGGTTTTGAACAGTTCGTTTTAGAAAAAACAAGCATCTTTAATCAAAAAATATTTTTAAGGATAGGAACATAGGAACTGGAACCAAATAGGTTTGGAACAAGTTCCTATCCCTTACTCATTTATCAGTGTTTTTTCTTCCAATTCTTTTAAGTGTTTAAGGTTTCCCTTTGTATAGAGAACCCCATTATAATGCTTTTCTTTTTTGCCGTTTCCAGTCCAGAAAGTATTCGCAAGTTCAAATGCAGCAAACATTGAATCAAAAAATTTTTCCCAATTGTTTGTTTTTGCTGTCTGAGTTTTTAGGCTTGCTATTTTCTTTTTCTTTTCGGTGTATGCACGATCAATAAATCCATTCACGTGACTTTCAAGGTTCTTTGTAATGTTTTTCAAAACATCTGAGGGCTTTTCCGGATGAAAAATATCATATTTCTCATAATCTTTCAAATTTAGTAAGCAATCAAATAAGAAATTCAATCTTCCAAAGAATACAGTTGGATTAGTTGTTCGATTGACAATGGTCTCACTTTCATGCACCTGTTTAAGCAAGTTGTTTATGTAATCGGCATCAAAAGCAGTCAATTTCTTTTTTCCAAACATCGATAATCAATCCTCCATTTTTCCTTTTTTATAACTTTCCTCGAAGTCATATATCATATTCAGAAGTTTGCTGCGTTCTTTTAGTGGAAGGCTTTTTAGGATTTTAGCCAGTTCTTTGGCGAGTTCATCCTCGCTTTCGCTTGAATTTTGGATATTTACTGTACCTGTTGAGTGCTCTCCCATCGCACCGATTGCTGAATTAGTGATATTTTGAACCGGGGCATCATTTCCATAAACCAAATAGTCAATAGAAACGCCAAAAAATTCAGAGATTTCAATAAGATATTTGCGGTACGAATTGCTCTTACCGGATTTCCAATCTGTAAATGCACTCTTTTTCAAGTGAAGATAATCTGTCAATTTCTTCTGGTCTTGCTCTCCAAGTAACTCAACAATTCTATCTAAAATGCTCAAAATTATAACTCCTTTTTTGTTCGTAACGCTGAAAATAAGATTTTTTCGTACTCTGATATTGACAGTACGATATTTTCGGACTATAATATTAGCATACCAATACAACAGGGTATAAAAAGCCTTATGATAATTGTACCACAAAGTAAGGCAAAAGTAAATGAAAAGGAGGAAAAAATATGAGTGAAGAACAATATAAAAAAGTTATAGACGCTCTTGTTGATTTTGTGCTTAGAGTAGCCACAAAAAATGAAGCGACCACCGAAACAGAAATTGCGGTTCTGCCGGCAATCGCTTACATTCTTAGCCAAATTTAGAAATTAATCTCTGGAGAGATCCTGTTTTAGTGTTTCAAAAATCGACTTGTAAATTGCGTTGTAGAAAGCGGCAACTTGTTTACCATTTTCTTCGGTAGCAGAATATGAGGAGTTCGACATTTTTGAAACAACAATTTCTTTGGCTATGTCTGCTGCTTTTTCAGCAACATTCCAATCGTGCATTTTATTTCCCTCCTTTCCTGCTCCATTATAACACAATCCGGCAGGAAATACAACGGATTCGACAAGAATCGACAGGATATTATCACATTTTGAAAGGAGCGGTTTTCATGTTACCGAGAATTTTACACACCTATTACTGTGTTACCACGACCTATTCGCCTACTGGAAAAACTGTCCGTCTGACAACGGTGCAGACCGGCGACAAGCCCAACAGCAGCTATTGTCTGGACGGGAAGCAGAACATCTATCGGGACTATTTCACCCAGCGGCTGATCGCAGAGCAGTTCGCCAAAGCCATGGGAGGCGATACAGCGTGGACGTGACTGAAAATCCCACGGCTTTGCAGATCGCTGCCAGTGCAAGGTTTCACGGAACAGATGCGGCAAGCATCGGGTATCTGTATGACTGGTATGACGCTATCCCGGAGATGCTGGAAACCAAGGAAGCACTGAAACAACGTATTCTGAAAACCAACGGCGTACACAGGAAGGATGATGAAAAATGACCCCGAAGACATTCGGCAAACAGCTGCTGGAGATCCGCACTACGCTGGGACTGAGCCAGACGGAGGTTGCAGAGGCGGCAGAGGTATCCCAGAGCTATGTTTGTCAGCTGGAACAGGACAAGTTTGTGCCGAGCATCACGGTGGTGCTGCGGCTGGCAAAGGCACTGCGTGTGCCGGTGGAGCGTCTGCTCCCCACAGAACCGGAATCGAAAAAGCGGAGGTGTGCATCATGAAAATCAAAATCGGAACGGTGATCGAGAATCACCTGATCTATGCCATTTACGGCACGGAGCACTGCATTGCCAGACCGATCCTGCCGGACGGCGAATTCGTGGTCTGGCACATTGATGAGGACGGCAAGGGCGTGTGGGGCGGTTCTTATTTCCCCGATCAGATGGATGCAGAACGGGCGTATGTCACACGGTGTTTCCCATGGCTTTCAGACAATGTTCTGTTTGCAGCCAGTGAGGAGGATGACGAGATCGATGAAACCTTTGCGGAATTCCCCGATCTTCCGTAAGCAGACAGAAAGGACACAGGATGAGAAAACTGCATCAATGGGGCGGAACGCCGCCCAGAAAGTCACAAAGACTGCGAAAAACCGTGCGGCGAATGAAGAACTGCGGCTGTACAGACTGGGCGATCCTCCACGAGATCCGCACCAGCGACTGTTCCAAAACAGAACAGGACAGGCTCCTGAAAGAGCTGCATATGGAGGTAAATGTGCTGTGAAGGTAATCGAAGATGTGCAAGACAAGTACGGCAACTACTGCATCATTTTCAAAAGCACGAATCTCAGGCTGATCTACGACTGGCTGCACACGCACTACAGCGGAAACGGATTTAAGTTTGCAATCGTAATTGACCTGAGTATCGACTGCGACTATGAAACACCAACGGAAACGGTAGTCTACTTCTTAGATGCGATCACAGAAGAAGTGCTGGACTATGCCGGATTCAAGCTTGCAAATACAGATGAAACATAAAAGCCGAAACAGCGGCAGAGAGCCGCTGTCTGCCGGAACTGGTCTACCGGCACTGATGATGGCAGACCGGAAAGGAGGAGCTATGGACTACTTATCAGTAGAAGAAGCAGCAGTCTTGAAAAACTGTTCTGCAAGGTATATCCGAAAACAATGTAAAAACGGTGTTTTACCGGCGGTTATCCAAGAACATCCGCAGAACCATAAACCCTGTTATCAGATCCCGGTCTCCGCATTTCCGGAGCCGTTGCAGGCGAGATACTATCAGCAAAAGCGGCAGGAAATGGGCGTGATGCCCACGCCCATTCCGGCGGAAACGAAACCACAGAAGCCGAAGAAGAAGGCAAAAGCCGTGCGGCAAATGACCATTGAGGACTGCACCGAAGCACAGCGGCAGGAGCTACAGGTATGGACAGAGATCCTGCGAGAGTGGCAAGCCGGACGAAAGGGGTACGCCAAAAAGACCGACTATGACAAGCTGTATGTGGGCAAGTGTCAGCTGGAACACCCTGACCTACAGATCTCCACGGGGATCCTGTACCGAAAATGGAAGGCATATCTGGAACATGATCTCGCCGGAATGCTGGGGATCCGAGGGGGCAGCAACAAAGGCAGCAGCGAGATCCCACAGCTGGTGTGGGAGGCGTTTCTGTGGTTCTGGCTGAGCGAGAACCAGCCCACTGTCTGTGCCAGCTATCGCAACACCATCACATGGACAGAGGACTTTCATCCGGAGCTGGTGGCTTGTATCCCATCAGAGCGAAGCTTTCGGCGGCGGATCGACCGAGATGTGGCAGAGGCAACCAAAATTCTGATGCGTGAGGGCGAAAAGGCGTTTTCTGACCGCTGTATGCCGTACATCATGCGAATGTACGACCAGCTGGAGCCGAACGATGTCTGGATCGCCGACAACCACACACTGGATATTCAGTCACTGGACGAAAACGGCACCATTCACCGCCTGTATCTGACCGCATTTCTGGATGCGAAGTCCGGTGTCATTACCGGCTGGAACGTGACGGAATCGCCGGATTCCCAGTCCACCATTCTGGCACTTCGGCACGGCATTCTGCGGTTCGGCATTCCGAAAGCGGTGTACTTCGACAACGGTCGGGAATTTCTCACCCACGATGTGGGCGGAAAAGGACACCGCACCCGAAAATCTGACCAGAACCGACCGGAGCCGCCTACCATTTTGCAGCGGCTGGGCATTGAAATGCACAACGCCATTGTGCGGAATGCAAAAGCAAAGCCCATCGAGAGAACGTTCTACACGGTCAAGAGCCAGTTTTCCAAATCGTTCAGCGGATTTTGCGGCGGCACGATCTTAGAGCGTCCGGAAAGTCTGAAACGGCGGATCAAGAACAAAAAGCTCCCCCAGGACTATGAAGTCCGCAGTTATCTGAATGACTGGATCGACGGCGAGTACAATCTGGAGGAGTACGGCGGTTCTGAGGCAAAGTACCGGGGTATGAGCCGTCTGGATGTCTGGAACGGAGCGATCCGTTCGGTTCGCAAAGCGGCGGAGGCGGAGCTGAATCTGATGCTGATGCGTTCCACCAGAACCCAGAAGATCAAGCGGAACGGTGTGTATATCACCTTTGCCGGCGAAAAGATCTGGTACATGAAACCGGAAGAAACTATTCTGCGTCTGGGCGAAGAAGTCTATGTGCGGTATGATCCGGCAGATCTGAAAACCGTCCGGCTGTACAACACGAAAGACCAGTATTTGTTTACCTGGGAACTGGCAGACGCACTGATGCTGGATTATCTGACCTCTGATAAGGTGGAAATCGCCAATGCAGAGCAGACGATCCGCCACACCAGAACGTTTGTACGGAATCAAGCCAAGGGTATCACGGCTGATCTGACCAATGCACAGCGGATCGACTATCTGGACGCTACGATCCGGAGAGCCGGAGAGGCAAGGAAGAAACATTTCCAGATCAGAATGCCCAAGACGATCGAACCGGTGCGAGCCGGAGAACCGCTGGAGGAAAACCACATGGTTTCCGGCAGCGAATTTCTCCCCGTGTCCATTGATCTGAAGAAAATGCAGAAAAATGCGAAAAAGCGAAAGGAAGAATAAGCGATGGAATACACAGAGCATCAACAGAACCTGCTCCGGAAGCTGGAGCAGATGCAAAAGGACGAGGGTCTGAGCCTGAGTGCATTGTCTGCACGTCTGGGCATCTCCAAGGGAGCGATCTCTCAGTTATTCAGCGGCAGCTATCAGGCGAATCCGCAGAAGATGTTTGCCAAGCTGGAAAGCTATTTCGGCGTGAAGGAACAGGCAAAGCAGACCTATCAGGAATCCGGCTATGCAGATACCAGTATTTCTACAGAGATCTATGACATCATCGGTGTCTGCCAAATCAAGGGCGGTCTTGCCATTGCCGCCGGAGATGCCGGCATCGGAAAGACCAAGGCGGCACAGCACTTTGTGGCAGAACATCCGAACAACAGCGTACTGATCACGCTAAATCCCTGCCTGACCAGCATCAAGTCCCTGCTGCGGCTGATCGCCGACCGCATCGGTGCTCCCATGGAGCGTTCCAGAGATGCCCTGTGGTATGCGATCCGGCAGAAGCTGAGTGACGGCACGGTGCTGATCTTCGATGAATCCCAGCACCTGCCGCTGAAAACCATTGAGGTGCTGCGAAGCTTTTCCGATGATTTCGCAGACCACGGGCAGACGATGGGCATTTGCTTTATCGGGAACTTGGAAACGGTGACACGCATCGGCAGCAAGAAGGCAGAGTTCGCACAGATCGCCAACCGCACCAAGCAAAAGAAGCTGTACACCCGTTCCAAGATCCAGCGTGAGGACATTGCCAAGCTGTTCCCCATGCTGAACGGACGGGAAGAGGAACTGGATCTTCTGTATCACATCGCACAGACACCGCAGGCACTCCGTGGCGTGGTCAACCTGTTCTCCAATGCCTATGACAACGAGGACTACAGTTATGAGGGGCTGGTGGCAATGGCAAAGTACATGGATATGGAGGTCTGAGATGAAAAACGGCAAACGCCCCACCAAGGCACAGAAAAAGATCCTGGCATTCTACGGATTCCATCCGGAGGACTGGCTGATCTCCAAGAATACCAGCACGGAGCTGGTCATTCTCCACCGGTACACAGAACGCACCAGACATATCCCGAAGCATCGGGATACAGAAATCACATAATCCCCCCTGAGAGGAGAAACGCTCCTCTCGCCTAATGCAGCCAAGGACGGTGACAAGCCCGTAAAAGCCTGTTTTGCATCTTCTCGCACGCATTTTGCTTGCATACGTCAGATGCAAAACACGCTCTAGGAATGCAGAGTCGGCAATCTATTACGGAAGTCTATTTTTATGACAGGCAGGGTGATTCCTCCGGATGCTCCATATGGAGCATCCACCTCCCTTTTCAAGGGAGGCAATGCGTGAAAAAGATTTCCGTTACCATTCATTCTTTTATTTTCATACAGGAGGTATTTCTTATGGCAAAGGCAAAACTGACACTGAAACAGGAAGCGGATATGCTTTCCGCCGTCAATCAGATCAAGGAACTGGAAGCAGCCGGAAAGAAGCTGAAAAAAGAGGCGGACGAGCTGCGGAGCAAGGTCAAGGCGATGATGGACAAGAAGCAGCTGGAGGAAATGGAGGTGGGCACCTTTACCGTACGGTACACCACTGTTGTCAGCAGCCGGTTCGACAGCCGTGCATTTCAGGAGACACACCAGTCCCTCTATGACCAGTACTGTGTGGCTTCGGAAAGCAAGCGGTTCACGATCTCGTGAGGGGGAACATATGAGAAAACCAAGCAACACGGGAAACGACTGTTTCGACCGGTTCTGGGCGGCGTATCCCCGAAAGGTGGGCAAGGAGAAAGCCAGACGTGCTTTTGAAAAGCTGCACCCCGGTGAAGCGGACTTGCAGCAGATGCTGGAGGAACTGGAACGGCAGCGGAACGCCTATCACTGGGGCAAGGAAAACTGGAAGTTCATTCCGCATCCTGCCACATGGCTGAATCAGAGAAGATGGGAGGATGAGACCATTGCCGCAGAAGATGACATTCCCGAAGATGACGACTACGGGGCTTTCCTATACTGATCTGATGCAGATGCGTGTGGATGCGTACAATGCACAGTCCGGCACGCTGACCGGCTACGACTGCAAAACGTGCCGCAACAAGGGCATGACCGCAGAGATCCGGGACGGCTATGAGGTCATGTGCTTGTGCAGCTGTATGAAAACCAGAGACACCCTGCGGCGGATCCATGAATCCGGTCTGGAATCCCTGCTCCGCATCTGTACCTTTCAGAACTACACCGCAGAACAGCCGTTTCAGCAGCATATTCTCCAGTGTGCCAAGGCATACTTGCAGGAACGGCACAAGTGGTTCTATATCGGCGGTCAGACCGGATGCGGCAAGACACACATCTGCACCGCCATTGTGGGCGGTATGATCCGGAATGGGTTTTCGGTACGGTACATGGTGTGGCGTGAAGCGTCCAATCAGTTGAAAGCTGCTCTGACGGACGGCAGCTATGCCGCACAGATCGCAGCGTACAAGGAAGCCGATGTGCTGTACATAGATGATCTGTTCAAGACCAGCAGCACCGCAGAGGTATCCGGTGCAGATGTCCGTCTGGCATTTGAGATACTGGACTATCGTGCCAGAAACCAGATGCCGACCATTCTCTCTACAGAATGGCTTTTGCCCCAGCTGCGGCAAATTGACGGAGCAATCGGCGGCAGGATCATACAGATGTCCAGAGGATATGCGTTTGAGATCCGACCGGACAACCAGAAAGATTATCGGCTGAGGAAGTGAAGCATATGGCGAAAGGACAAACCCAGACACTGTACAGCCTTGCTGCTGTGCTGGGGCTGGTAGAATCAGGAAACAAGGAAGACCCGTTTCACATGATCGTCTACCGTATCAGCGGCAAGACCTCTGTCCGGGAACTCACCCCACCGGAGGCAGCGGCGGTGGAAGCAGAGCTGCGGCGGCAGCTCCGGGAGCAGCGTCCCAAAAAGAAAGCGGCATCACCGGAGTATCCGGGAAAAATGACAGCCGGACAAAAGGCATATGCCTGGCGGCTGCTGTACGATCTGGCAAAGCTCTCGCCCTCTGCGGTGCCGGTGGGCGAACGCATGGCAGGCATCGTCCGAAAGGTATTGCAGGAAGACCCCTGCCCCGGTCATCCGCTGAACTGGGTCAAACGGGAGGACGGAGCGAAACTGATCGAGGCACTGAAACGGTATCTGCGAAACGCAAAGCGAAAGGCGGCGAAAGCACATGACTCTGGATAAACTGACCATGGAACAGCTGCACGGCAGTCAGCTGGAAATTGCGGAGGTCATCGGCATCGAGGCATACCGGAAGCTGGTCGCCAGCTACGGCGGCAGCAGCATCTATATCAGCAAGGCGGATTCTGTGATGAATGGTCTGAGAGATGCGGAGATCTTCCGCCGGTTTGACGGTTCCAATTATCTGGAACTGGCACACGCATTCAATCTGGCGGAGAACACCATCCGGGACATCATCTACCGCCAGAGCACCGACCGGGAAGCACACCAGATGACGTTCTTCTGAACCCGAAAACTCATTGAAATTCCTGAAAAATCTGCCTTATTTGCAGAACCGTTCTTTTCTGTGCTATCATTACAGTAGAAGTAATGATAGCACTTTTCTTTTGGGGAGGGAGATACAGTGACACAGGAACTGATCCTGTTTATCATCACCACGGTGATCACCGTGATCCTTGGGATCATCGGCTATTTTCTGAAACGCACCATGGATCGCAATGACAAGAACGAAATGGCAGTGCAGGAGCTGCGTGACAATCTGCTGACGCTGTCGGACAAGTACGCCACCAAGGCAGAGATCCGGGAGATCAAGGCATCTATGGAAAAATTGTCGGAGAACATCGACTACATCAAGGAACACACCACCAAGAACGAGGATTTTATCCGCACCATGGCAAGGCTGGAAAGCAAGATCGACAGCTATTGCAGCAAGTAAGGAGGAACGGCATTGGAGCAGGCAGAAATGATAGAGCGAATCCGGCAGAAGGCATTTTTCAAGAATAACGGCATGGTGCTGAAAGCCGTGAATCTGCTGCGTGACAAGTTTGTTGCATTGACGGACATCCGCTATGCACTGGAACCCAGCATGACTGAGGCGGAATTCCGGGACAGCATCAACTATCTGACGGAATCCGGATATATCCGGCTGCGGCACATGGATTCCAAGGCGTGTACGACACTGGCAGACACGGCAATGGAGCAGCTGGAAGCCAAGGTATCGGCGGACGGTATCAAGATCATTGCCTGTGTCCGCAAGGACGAATGTATTGACGTGTGAGGTGCTGCATGGGACGCAGAAAGCATTCTAAGATCGACAATCTGGAACCGGCAGTCAAAGAGACCGTAGACGAGATGATCAAGACCGGTGCCTATTACCGGGAGATCGTGGACTATATCCAGTCCCACGGCGTGAGCATCTCTCTGGCAGCGGTGGGAAAATATGCGAAAAATCTCATGAGTACGCTGGACGCACTGCGGCTCAGTCAGGAAAACTTCCGGGCGATTATGGAAGAAACCGACCGCTATCCGGATCTGGACATGACAGACGGCATTCTCCGCCTGCTCTGCAATCAGATGCTGGATGCCATCAACAAGCTGCCGGAGGAACGGCTGTCGGAGATCGACTTTGACACCCTATCCAAAAATGCCGTGGCACTCACCCGTGCAGTGGCGTACAAGAAGAACGTGGACACCAAGACACGGGATCTGCTGGAAAACGGTGCAGAGCAGTTCAAGGATCTGATCTATGAAGCCATGGCAGCAGAACGACCGGATCTCTACAAGGAAGTCAAAAAATTCGTAAAATCGAAAACCAAGGAGGGAAAGGCATGAGTATGTATGTGGTGCAGGTAAAGCCCGGCACAGATCTGCAAGTGGCTGTGCTGCTGCGGAAAAACGGGCATCTGGTACGCTGTCCGCAGCGAACCATGGACATCCGGAAGAACGGGAAATGGAACAGTATCACAGAACCTGTCTTTCCCGGCTATCTGTTTCTGGAGGAAGAAATCGACCGGCAGAAGTATGACAGCGTGGTACAGTCAGACGGCGTGATCGGATTTCTGAAAGTGTCCGGCTGTACGCTGGGCAAGCTGCAGCCCCACGAGGAAGCATATATCCGGTGGCTCTGGAACGGCGGCAAACCCATTGCCCCGTCCCGCATCTATACCACATTGCAGGGGGACAAGATGGTCTTGTCCGGCGTGCTCCGGGAGTATTGGAACAATGTGGTGCGGCTGGATCTCCGGCAGCGGCGTGCCCGTGTGCGGCTCTCCATCTGCGGACATGACTACACGGTCACACTGCCGGTAATCGGCATTTAAGAGCGTGTGTGAAACAAATCAGTATGCCTGTCGCTGCTGTGGTTGATTCGTCCCACAGGGTTCGGTATATGGTATAAAGGCAATACTTCTTGCAGCTCTTTGTGCGGTATTGCCTGAACCCCGAACGGAACTTTTCCAAAAAGATTCCGAATGGCGAAGCATACCCTGTTTAAGAACGTTCAGAGGGCGTTTAGAATCGTTTGAAGATTTTTCTGCGAAAAATAACACCCAAAAAGAATACACACAATATACGGGCGTACAGCGTCCGTATTTTTTTGACCATTTTTTCTGAGTTGACCATTTTTCTGAAAGGAGTGACTGCAAATGAACAGCCGAAAGAAAAAGAGCATCCACCAGCTGGCAGACGGTATCCTGCAATTTGAGGACAAGCGGAAATCCATTCCGCAAGCCGACTTTACCGATTTGCAGACGTTCCTCTCTGCCTACCTGAATACCCCGGAGCCGAAGAAACGGAAAAAGCTGGCGGAGGAATTCCGGAAGCGGCACATGGAGTTATACGAGTTCCTGCAAAGCAATCCGGAGTTGATCCGGGCAGAAACCAAGATCACCGCCACCCTACAGGCGGCGGCATCCGGAGCAGCCGAAGAAGACGACAACGGACAGATCACCAATCTGTTTGAGAAATTGCAGGAGGGACTGGCATGATCTATCAACCTTTTTCCCCCAAGCAGATACAAGCCATGCTCTGGTGGGCAATGCCGAAATTCCGGCAGTATGATGCTATCATCTGTGACGGCTCTGTCCGTTCCGGCAAGACCATGGCAATGAGCATCGGCTATCTGCTGTGGAGTATGCGGAGCTTTGACCATGAGACATTTGCCTTTTGCGGCAAGACCATCGACAGCCTGAAACGCAATGTGGTCACGCCGATCCAGAAGTGGATGGCTGGTGTGATGCAGCCGAAGATCAACCTGTCCAAGAACTATATGGACGTGGAATGGCAGGGACATCACAACCGCTATTATTTTTTCGGCGGCAAAGACGAAAGCAGCTATGCTCTCATTCAGGGTATCACCCTTGCCGGTGTCCTGCTGGACGAGGTGGCACTGATGCCCCGTTCTTTTGTGGATCAGGCAACGGCGAGATGCTCTGTCACCGGTTCTAAGATCTGGATGAACTGCAACCCGGACGGCAGCGAGGAACACTGGCTGTACAAGGAATGGATCGACAGCGTACACGGGAAAGCCGGCGAAAAGAACCGGCTGCACCTGCATTTCACCATGGAGGACAACCGTGCTCTCTCTGTATCTGTCCGGAAACGGTACGAGCGGATGTATTCCGGTGTGTTCTATGACCGGTATGTACTGGGCAAGTGGGTCATGGCGGACGGTCTGGTGTATCCGCAGTTCCAGAAGCTGCGGCACGTCATTCCGGACACGGTGCCGGATGTGCATTCCGGCGAGTTCTATCTCAGCTGTGACTACGGCACCCTGAACCCGACCTCTGTCGGCTTATGGCACCTGTCCGGAGATGGCTATGCCACCCGAATCCGGGAGTACTATTATGATGCCCGAAAAGAGGGACATTCCCGAACGGACGAGGAACACTACGCTGCACTGGAACAGCTTGCCGGAGATATTGCCCCCTATGTGCGGTATGTGATCGTAGACCCGTCTGCCGCCAGCTTTATTGAATGTATCCGGCGGCACGGGGTATTTCGGGTGCGGAAAGCCAACAACAGCGTTCTGGACGGCATCTGTGACACGTCCACGCTGCTGCAAGCCGGACGCATTCACATCTGTGAAGGCTGTACGGATATTATCCGGGAATTCGGGCTGTACTGCTGGGACAATCAAGCCAAAGGGAAAGATGCTGTGGTCAAGACCAACGACCACGCCATGGACGATATGCGGTATTTCGTCCGGACGGCGATGCAGCGGACGCTGCGGGAATACCGGATGCCGCCGGCAGATGACAACGAGGAGGTGATGCCATGATCGATGCAACCCAGATCGCCGCAGCCATGCAGGTGCCCTGCCTGCTCAGCGGCGACATGATACAGCAGATGCAGCTGTGGGAGGAATTATATCTGAACCGTGCCGGCTGGATCCGGAACCGCATCCGTTCCTGTCACATTCCGGCGAATATCGCACAGGAGCTGAAACGGCTGACACTGACGGAATTTTCCGCCACGGTACACGATGCGGCAGAACTGGAACAGGCGGTCAGCCGTGTGCTGCCGAAGCTGCGGCGGAAAATGGACTTCGGGCTTGCCATTGGCGGCTTGCTGCTGAAACCCTATTTCACGGCACAGGGCGTTTCGGTGGACATTGTGCCGCAGAACGCCTATCTTCCGGTGAACTACACGGACGATTCCTGTGATGCGGTGGTGTGTCCGGAGGAAATTTCCATCGGCAGGGACTATTTCACCCGTCTAGAGCTGCACGTCTATTCCCGGTTGCGGCAGACACACACCATTCAGAACCGCTGCTTCCGGTCTGCCAGTCCGGGATCACTGGGCACAGAGTGCAGTCTGGATGCAGTGCCGCAGTGGGCGGATGTATTGCCGGAAAAGGTGTATGAAAACGTACAGCGTCCGCTGTTTGCCATTTTTCAGACACCGGATTCCAACAACATCGACCCCACTTCACCGCTGGGCGTTTCGGTCTTTGCCGATGCCGTGGACTTTATCCGGGATGCGGATGAGCACTGGGAACGAATCCTGTGGGAACTGGAATCGTCCGAACGTGCCATTGATGCCACCGAGGATCTGTTCCGGTACAAGGACGGCAAGCCGGTACTGCCCAAGGGCAGAGAGCGGATGTTCCGCAGCTATGAGAAAACGGACGGGCAGTCCTTTATCAATACCTTTTCTCCGGAAGTCCGGGACACTGCCTATTTCCATGCGTTCAATCAGATTTTGCGGCGGATCGAAAATGCGGTGGGGCTTTCCTACGGCACACTTTCCGAAGTATCCGATGTGGAGAAAACCGCAGAGGAAGTGCGAAGTTCCAAGCAGCGGAGCTTTTCCCGTGTAAAAGACATTCAAGAAAATCTGCGGAACGCACTGGAGCAGATGCTCTATGGGATTCAGTTCTATCAGGATTACTACTGCAGTCAGAACAGTCCACCGGTCAAGGCAACCTTTAACTTCGGGGACGGTGTGCTGGAAGATCCGGACGTGGAGTATCAGCGGCGTGTGCAGATGGTACGGGACAAGCTATTGCGTCCGGAGCTGTTTCTGGCGTGGTATTTCGACTGCTCCGAGGAAAAGGCAGCACAGATGATGCCGGAGCGACAGGATGACGGCGGTTTATTTTCCGGTGGTGAGATCTGATGCAGAATTATGAGCCGGATGTGACTCAGCTGCTGGGGCTGTATCAGCAGCTGGAAGATGATATTGTGGCAGACATGGTGCGGCGGATGCTGCGTATGGGGTTTGTGTCAGAAACCACCGCCTATCAGGCAGAGGTGCTGCAAACTGCCGGTATCCTGTATGATGACATTTTGCAGATGATCGCAGACCGGACAGATGCCAGTGTGGCACAGGTTCGGGTGATGTTTGAGGATGCCGGTGTGCAGACGGTGGAGATCGACAACGACACCCACGAAGCAGCCGGCGAAGCTCCGGCGGATATCCGGCAGGACGGCGGCATGAAGCAGGTGCTGGATGCCGGATACCGGAAAACACTGGGAACCATGCGGAATCTGGTCAGCACCACGGCGAACACCACGCAGACTGCTTTCCTGCAAGCCTGTGACCGGGCGTATATGCAGCTGTCCTCCGGAGCGTTCAGTTATCAGGATGCCATACGCATGGCGGTGCGAAATCTGGCGGACGGCGGAGCATATGTGACCTATCCCACCGGACACCGTGACCGCATTGATGTTGCAGTGCGGCGGTGTGTGCTGACGGGCGTGGGACAGACTGCGGCGGCAGTGGCAAAGAAACGTGCAGAGGATTCCGGATGCAAGTACATGGAGCTGACAGCACACGGCGGAGCAAGACCGGAGCACGCCAGATGGCAGGGGCAGCTTGTCCAGATACAGGGCAAACGCACCAAGAAGGTCATTGACGGGCTGAAAGTCTTTACCCTGAAAGAGATCGGCTATGGGGACGGCAGAGGCTTTAAGGGCTGGAACTGCCGGCACAACTGGCACCCGTATTATCCGGGACTGTCCACGCCGAATTACACGCCGGAGCAGATCGCCAAGCTGGACGAGAAAAGCATCTCTTACAACGGCGAAAAGTACACGGCGTATGAGATCAGCCAGATGCAGAGAAAGGGCGAGCGGAAGGTCAGAACACTAAAGCGGCGAGCGGCAGCGTTGGAGGAAGCGGCGAAGAACACAGATGATCCGGCGTTAAAACAGGGTTTGAACGATGATTTTTCGGCGGTTTCTGTGCGTTTGAAAGATGCGGAAAAAACGCTGAAAGACTTCTGCCGGCAGACCGGACAGCGGAGAGATCCGTTCCGGGAGCAGGTCAATGGGTTCGGACGGTCTACGGCTCAGAGGGCGGTGCAGGCGGCGAAGCGGCAGCAGGCAGCAAGCCAGACTGCCGGAAATGTCCCCAGTGGACACGCTGTGGAAGTTGCACCGCCTGAGCCAAAGGACAACGGTGGTACGGGAAAGACGTATTCGCCGGAGAAGATCAAGCACTTAAAAGGAAATTACAGTGTCACATTTGATAAGGTCAGTGGGACAAAAGAAATCACGCCACAGCTTGCAAAGGAATTTTCTGATGAATATGACCGCTTTGGACAGAAGTTCGGAGAAACACCCAGTGTAAGAAGTGTTTTGATAAGACCGTATAAAAATGATGGCTATTGGGGTACTTACAATGACAATGACGGCATAATCTCAATTTTCGGTGCAGGCGGCAAAGAAGGAAAAAATACAATTTCAAAAGTTGCTGCTGAAATGAAAAAAACGGGAAAATGGTCAAGTTCCTCCCCGTATCACGCTTTTCGCCATGAGCTTGGTCATGCATTGCAAAAGCATTTGAAAGATACTGTTCCGGATTATGAGGAAAGACTGAAAAAAGTCCGTGACATTCGAGATGCTTTTTTTGAAAGCTTGACAGGGTTAGACGAAGATGCTATAATGAAATTGAAAAAAGAAGCACTGTCCATTTACGGACTTATAGATGATGAATCGCTAGACGAATTTATTTCAGAATGCGTGGCAGAATATTGCAGCAAAAAGCCGAGAAAAATGTCCCGTGATGTTGTGGCAGCTTTGCTGCACAAAGGAGGAAATGAAAATGCTGATTGATTATCCAATGGAATGGCGTAAATATATGATAAAAGGAAAAACACGAACCTTTTCCAAAAACACACCGCTGGAAATTGTGAAAAAAGCCAAAGAACTCAATAAAAAAGCAGTTCGTTACGCTGGAAAGCCTTTTTTCTTCTTTGAGGAGAATCGATAGTATTTCCGCAATCTTACACAGAAAAAGCATCTCACCCGAGGTGCTTTTTTCTATGCCCGAAAGGAGCAGTTATGCTTACAATGATTGTTTTGTTAGTCCTCCTCTATGCCCTGAACGGAAGCTTTGCCGTTCCCACGGTGTGCTTTGTGCTTTCGTGGATCGGCATTGGATTCGGAGCGTTTGACCTTATTTTGAAACTGTTTCTGAAAGCTTATGAGAAGCATCTCGACTGAGGTGCTTTTTTCATACATTTATTTTTTTGAAAAGGAGTTATCCCTATGATCGATGAGAAATTTCTGGAAGGCATCGGCATCACCGACAAGGACACCGTGCAGAAGATCACGGAAGCCTATGCCGCAGACATCAAGGCGGAGCAGGACGCTGCCGCCGCCGTGCAGACGCAGCTGGACGAAGCCAGCAAGACCATTCAGTCCTACAAGGACATGGACATTGACGGCATCAAGGCGAGCGTGGCGGACTACAAGCAGAAGCTGGAGCAGTCCGAGGCAGACCGTGCCGCATTCGAGTACCGCACCAAGCTGTCCCAGTATGTCAAGGGATTGCAGCTGAAAAATGACGTGTACGAAAAGTACGTCACCGATCTGCTGACATCCAAGGAACTGAAATTTGACGGTGACAAGCTGATCGGGGCGGACGATGTGGTGCAGCAGTTCCGCACCGCCCATGCAGACGCATTCGCCCCGAACCCCGGCGAGCGTGCGGCTGTCCCCACGTCCGGCAATCTGCCCGGTGCCATGAACGGCGTGGAAGCGGCATTTTACAGCATGAATCCGGGGCTGAAAAAGTGAGGGAGAATCCCTCCGGCACTTCGTGCCACCTCCCTTTTCAAGGGAGGCTGCATTACAGGCTCCCCTAACAGGGGAGCTGGCAGCCGTAGGCTGACTGAGGGGTAATACCTCTCTGAGAAAATCATCTGAATTATGGAGGAAAAGTTATGGCACATATTGCACAGGAAAGATATTCGACACTGGTGGACGAGAAGCTGCGGAACACGCTGGTCACCAAGGACAACCTGATCTTTAACACTCGTTATGAGGGAAATCCCAAGGCAGGAAAGGTCAAGGTGCCGGTGCGTGATACCGAGGTAGAGGTCAAGCAGTATGACAAGCAGAATGGTGCTGCGATCTCTACCGGCTCTACCACCTACTTTGACATCAACATCGACATTGACGAGGCGGTCAACGAGATGATCGACGGCTATGACGCTGCCAGCGTGCCGGACGGCATCACCGCAGAGCGTCTGGACAGTGCCGGCTATTCTCTGGGGCTGTCCATGGACACCAAGTCTGTCCGTGCTCTGGAGGAGACCGCCGGCATCACCGTGGCAGCGTCCAAGACTGCCTGCACCGACAGCACGGCATACAAGCAGGTACTGGCGGCAAAGCGTGTGCAGTCCCGTATGGGTGTTCCCAATGACGGCAAACGCTGGCTGCTGGCATCTCCGGAGTTTATGGAGGTGCTGCTGACCGATGACCGTTTCGTCAAGCAGGGTGATCTGTCTCAGGAACTGGTACAGTCCGGCGTGGTGGGCAGAATCGCCGGCTACAATGTTTTCGAGTCCAACAACACCATGTTTGAGGACAGCCAGCTGGTATCCGGCAAGAAAACCACCACGGAATTCATCTGCGGTCACCCGAACTGGTGCCACCGTGTGCAGGAGTGGTCTGTTCCGGTTGCCGTCAAGAATCTGACCAACGAGTATATCGGTTCTTCTGCCGTACAGGGCAGAAAGGTCTACGGCATCGGTATTTCCAAGCCGCAGACCGTCTATGTCAAGAGAGTGGAGGCGTAAGGCATGGCATATGCTGATTTTCCGTACTACCAGGATTTTTATCTTGGCAGTATGATCCGGGATCCGACCGCATTCGGTCGGGCGGCAGAACGGGCAAGCGAGTATCTGGACATGGTGACATTCGGGCGGCTGCTGGACGGCGTTCCTGCTCCGTGGGAAGACCGCATCCGGAAATGCTGCTGTGCACTGGCGGAGGCGATCGTCACCTATCAGGCATACGGCACAGGCGGTGCAGAGGGCAGCGGTCTGAAAACGGCGGAGACCATCGGAGCGTACAGCGTCAGCTACGCTACCCCGACAGAAAGCATCTCCGCTCTGCTGAACGGAGAAACATCCGGCTTGCAGGACTACCTCAAAAGCATCTGCATCCGGTATCTGGGTGGTTCGGGGCTGTTGTACAGAGGGGTGTGAGACCCCTCAGTCAGCCTACGGCTGCCAGCTCCCCTTTCAGGGGAGCCTGTAATGAAAGGATTTTTTGATGTATACGAACAAAATCGGCTGCACGGTATTTGCGAGAACGGTGGGAAAAGACCGCATGGAGCAGTATGTGCGGCACTTCTTCCCTGCGGTCTACTGGGAGGATATGAAAGGACAGAGCCAGAGCGGCACGTCTATGAAGCAGCAGGACAGCGTGCTGTGTATCATTCCGGCGGCATCGGTATCCGGCTATATCCCGAAACGGAGCGACCGGATCTTCTGCGGCAGATGCACCGCCGCAGAACCACCGGAGGAATGCCGGACGGTCATGGAAGTGAAAGACTTTCGCTATGGCTCTGCCGGTGTGCAGCATCTGGAGGTGACGGCAGTATGATCATCAAAGTGGGTATTCATTTCAATACCAAGCAGCTCCACGCAAAATCGGCGGCACTGAAACAGCAGGCACAGGAATTTGTGGGCAACGAACTGCTGCGGAAGTGCGATCCCTATGTGCCGTTTGACACCGGTATGCTCCGAGATTCCGGCATCTCTCACAGCAAGCCGGCGGACGGCTATCTCATGTGGAAAACGCCCTATGCAGCCGTACAGTGGTATGCCGGTGCTTCCCGTGGGCTGCGTGGAAAAAAGTGGGCATTACGGGCATGGGCAGACCATGGCAAGCTCATTCTGAAAAATGCCCGTATCCTTGCAAAGGGGTGATAGAATGGCAATCATTTCGGCGATACGGGAGTACATTGCCGGCTGTCCGCTGCTCCATGACGGAGCGATCTTAGGCGTAGACCAGCTGGAAGCGAACACCATCGGCTATACTGTGGACACGACACCATGTGAACCAGTGGTGCAGAAGTACACGGACGGCAGCGACAGGCGGCAGTTCCTGTTCGTCTTTGCCAGCCGGGAGAAATACGGCACAAAGGTGCTGGAGAACATCGCCAATTCCGGTTTCTACGAGGACTTTGCGGACTGGATCGAGCGGAACAACTGGCAGGGTATCTTTCCGGAACTGGGCGACTATCGGACACCATACCGCATGGACATTGTTTCCAGCGGCTATGCCTATGACACCGGCGATGATACGGCTCGCTATCAGATACAATTACGACTGATGTATTATCAGGACAGGAGGTATTTTACACATGGGTAAGAATTTGAAAAACGCAGACCTTGTGCTGCGTACAGGCAAGGTGGCATTTTATCTGGTGCCGGGCAATTCGGCATACACGAGAATGGAGGGCTTCACCAGCCTTTCTACGTCCAAGAATCCCACGGAATACGAGCGGCAGTATGTGGATGAGGATTTCAAACGGACAGACATTACCGGCTATAACACTGCCGTTGCCTATGCACTGGATCGCTACAAAAAGCATCCGGTGACCGATGACATTATCAACATTCACGAGAACGAACTGCTGGGACAGGACGCAGTGCGTTCGATCATCAATGTGGACATGACCACAGCACAACTAGGGGGCAACGGCATCTGGTCGGCAAGTGGAAAGATGCGTGACTATGCCGTCATTCCGGACGCTGACGGCGACACCACAGACTGCATGACCTATTCCGGCAACTTCAAGACACGGGGCGAAATGGAAGATGTCACGGTGTCCAGCACCGATGATTTTCAGACAATTACGATTTCTTCCAGCACCAAGCCGGTACTGAAAACGCTGTCCGTTGCTGATGGCAGCACGAATTTGCTGAAACCGACCTTCAAGGCGGATGTGACGGAGTATACGGTCAGCAAGATCGGTTCTCTGAGTGTGTATGCAACAGCGGAGAGCGACACGTTTAGTATTACAGCTTCCTGCAACGGAAAATCTTCGCCCATTACCAATCGTGGTGTGTCGTTTACCGTCAAGGAAGGCGACTATATCTACATTACTGTTACAAACGGTGCACTGGGATCTAATACCTATGCAGTCAAGTGCAGTGCTTCGTGAGGGGGAATGAATGATGAAAGATGATCTGACGATCTGGCATATCCACGGGCTGGAATTGCCGCTGGATATTGAAGATGCGGATACCGTGGAAAAGTATGAGGCTGCTCTGGCACAGCTGGAGCAGAATATACCGGCGGACAAGTCCGGCGGTACTGCGGCATATATCCGTGCGTACTGCAAGGCGTTTCGCACGCTGTATGACACCCTGTTCGGCGATGGTACGGCGGAGCAGATCTTTGCCGGGATTTCGGACAATGCACGGCAGTATACCGCAGTGTACGGCGAATTTCTGACCTTTGTGGCAAAACAGGCGGCACAGGCACAGGAAGCACAAAGACAGCTGCAAAAGAAATACCTGCCCAAAGGCGGCAGACGATGAATCTGCTGTACGATACCCTGCCGGATACCGTGACGGTGGGCGGCAGGTCGTACCGGATCTATACCGACTATCGGGACTGGCTGCGGTTCTACGATATGCAGGAGGACGATAGCATTTCCAGACGGGACAAGCTGCTGCTGATGCTGGAATGGTACATGGACAAGCCGCCGGCTTCCTGTCTGGAGGAGGCTTTGGAGGCTCTCATCGGGTTTGCGACACGCTCCGAGAAGCAGCCGCAGCAGCGGCAGCAGAGCGATTCCGGACGCAAAACCACAGACCGGGTGCTGTCATGGCAGTATGATGCAGCCTATGTGTATGCGGCGTTCCTGTCGGTCTATCACATGGACTTGCAGCAGGTGGAGCAGATGCACTGGCATCTGTTTCTGGGGCTGTTTGATGCCCTTCCGGACGAAACACCCATTAAGCAGCGAATGGGATACCGCAGTGTGAATCTGGCGGAGATCAAGGACAAGAACGAACGGCGGCGAATCCGGAAGATTCAGGACCGCATCCGCATTCCGCAGCCGGAGCTGGACGGCTATCAATGCGGTGCATTTTTTGGGTAGGAAAAGGGCGTTTTAGCGTTGTGCAATGATCTCCCTGTCCCTTCGGGACATCCCTTTTTTCAAGGGGGACTTTCTTAAAATGAAATATCGGCACTTTTACCATGGGTAGGAGTGCCGTTTTTTCGGAGGTGGTGAAATAATATGGCGGAGGAAAGCATCAGAGTCCCTATTGACGGGGATACCAGCGGTTTTGACCAAAAGGTCGAAGGCATGAAAGGGACGATCTCTGCGGCATCTGTGGCAATGGGCAATCTGCTCTCTGACATGGGAAAGAAAGCCCTGTCTGCATTCGGCGATATGATCTCGTCCGGTGACCAGTTCAACCAGGCAATCAACCAGATGGCGGCTTCTACCGGTGCAACCGGTGCAGAGCTGGAGGGACTGCGGGACGTGGTCAAGGATGTCTACGGCAACAACTTCGGCGAATCCTATGAGGATGCAGCCAACGCCGTGGCAGAGGTCTCCAAACAGACTGGGCTCATGGGAGAGGAACTCCAGAAAGCCACAGAGGGGGCTTTTGCACTGGGTGATACTTTCGGCTATGAGGTAAACGAGTCCACACGGGCGGCTTCGGCACTGATGAACAACTTCGGCGTTTCCGCAGAAGAAGCATATAACCTTATCGCTGTCGGTGCACAAAACGGTGCAGACCAGAACGGCGATCTGCTGGACACCCTCAATGAGTACTCCACGCAGTATGCGGCGTTGGGACTTTCCGCAGAGCAGTTCACCCAGAGTCTGATCTCCGGTGCAGAATCCGGAGCATTCTCCATCGACAAGGTGGGCGATGCGGTCAAGGAGTTCAATATCCGCTGCAAGGACGGCAGCGATTCCACGGCAGAGGGCTTTGCCATGATCGGCATGAATGCAGATGACATGGCACAGCGGTTTGCCGCCGGCGGCGATACGGCACAGGAAGCATTTTTCCAGACGGTGCAGGCTCTGGACAGCATTGCCGATCCGGTGGCGAAAAACCAAGCCGCCATTGACCTGTTCGGGACACAGTTCGAGGACTTACAGGCAAACCTATTGCCCATGCTGGCAAACATGGAAGATGCGTCCGATGTGGCGTATGATGCACTGGGGCAGATCAACGAGGTCAAGTATGATGACATTGGCAGTGCGGTTGAGGGACTGAAACGGACTGTCAGCGGTTTCTCTCTGGACATAAAGTCCACACTGTCTGCCGGAGCAGCAGATGCCATTTCCGGTATCATCAATGTGATGAATGGCGGAGATGCTGCAGGGATCTTTGACGGACTATTTGAAAGCATCAACAGCGTGATCGATTCCATCGGCAGCAGATCCAGCGGCATGGTGGAAGCCGGTAAGAAGATACTGGGCGAATTTCTTTCTGGTATCCAGGAAAATTTGCCTGGCATTCTCAGTGCCGGAACAGAGATCCTAAACAGCATCGTCCAGGGCATTTCGGAAAATGCTTCGGCATTACTGGAAGCAGGACAAACACTCTTAAACGGCATTATTACAGCGATTCAACAGGCATTGCCAAACCTGCTGCCCATTGCGGTGCAGCTGATCACCACGCTGATCAACGGATTGTCAGAGGGTCTGGTGGCACTGATGGAGTATGTGCCGCAGATCATTCTAGCCATTGTCAATGTGATCGTGGAGAATCTGCCCACGCTGATTACAGCAGCCATTGAAATTCTGAATGCTCTGGTGGGCGGTCTCATGGACAATGTCAGCACGATTCTAACAGCTGTTATTATGATTATCATGACACTTGCAGATATGATAATCCAGAATCTCCCTCTCCTGATCGATGCAGCCATTCAGATCATTATGGCATTAGTCAATGGCATTCTGGACAATCTGCCGCAATTGATCGAAGCGGCGATTGATATGATATTTGCGATTGTTAACGGACTGATTGAACAATTGCCACAGCTAATCGATGCAGCCATTCAAATTGTCACAGCTCTGTTTCAGGGGCTAATAGACAACTTGCCAATGATCATTGAAGCGGCAATCAAGCTGATGTATGGTCTGTCTTCTGGGTTGATCAAAGCAATCCCGGATCTTTTGAAAGCGATTCCTCAAATATGGGGAGCAATCTGGGACGCACTCACCGAAGTGGACTGGCTGCAACTGGGCATCGATATTTTGAAGGGTATCGGAAATGGTCTGATTGATGGTATCGGCGGATTGCTGGATACCGTTGGTGATGTCTGCGACAGCTTGTGGAGTGGATTCAAGGACTTTTTCGGGATCCATTCTCCATCTAAGCTGATGCGTGATACTGTGGGTAAATTTTTACTGCCCGGCGTTGCCATAGGCATGGAAGACACCACAGGCGACACCGCTGATGATCTGAACCGTTCGCTGGATGCCATGATGGACAAGGTGGACACGAATCGGCTGCAAATGCAGCTGGATTCTGCGGTACAGATGCAGGGATATTCCAGCATGGGAACTGCCGGAACGGCAGTGCAGTACAATCCGCCGGAGAAGACAGCGGCGGAGGAATACCGGCAGCCGCAGCAGAACGGGGATATTATCATTCCGGTGAACATCGGCGGCACACAGCTGGAAACCGTTGTGGTCAAGGCGGCACAGATTGCCAATGCACGAAGCGGAGGAGAAACCATATGAGACTTGTGAATATTTGGGCGAAGTCGCCGGGCGGCAGTTGGACATTGGCAAAAAATGTGTGTCAGCTTGCAGAGGATTCTGTGGGCATTACCCCATTAGGAAAACGATTCTGTGCTGCCGATGGCACGCAGATCTATTACAGTACAGGATCAGCGGAACAGAAAACAACACTGCAATTTGAAGTGAACAGCGAAAAGGAATTGCAAAACCTCATGCGGATTCTGCGAAATGGTACGGCATATGCGGAAAGCCTAATGGTGTCTGGATATACAAGTTCGTTGGGAAATTGCGGAGTTCGCATCTATATTGACGGTGATGCTTCTATAAAACTTGTTTCCCGAAAGATGCAGGTTTATCAGATTACAGTTCCTGTAATATTAGATCAAACAGGTGCTGTAACCAGCTTTCCGAATTGCTATATTGTAGCCAATCCTTCCGGAGCGTGCGGTCTTACGATTGTAAAATCTCCGGAAGATACCAGTATTGTAATCGTACAGCTTACGGATTCTGGGAAACAACTGGAAGACGGTTCTGTGCAGTTACCGCCTTACACTGCAAATGCAGAGGAAACAGCAGAAAAATCAATCTATATCCGATTTCAGGCAGCACATACTTTCCCGACAGATTCCAAAATTACCGTAGAAGCCGATGGGGTGAATGGCTGGTCAGAGCGACACGATATTACCGATTATGTGACGAATGAATTTGGGACAATCGGCATGTCTTTGACCGGCATTGTAACAGAATTTTGTATCTATCTGCATTATACATACGGTGGGTGTACATTGGAACGAATATACCGCATTCGTGTTTATGCACCGGATTTTCAGGAGGGCGAGGCATGATCATTGCAGAATTTATTCGGGTAGAAGTATACAAGTATAATTATACAACAGGAAACTATGCTCTTGCTACCACGCTGACAGAATCCACCATCATTTCTGCCAGCAGCAAGCGGCAGTGCTGTGCAGACGGCACATTTGAGATCGGCGGCGTGTATGCTGCCACGTTTTCTATGCAGGCAAAGATTCCGGGAATGACCACATTTCAGGTGCGTGGAGCAAAACTGAAAGTGTTTTCCAAGTACAATGATGTAGCCCAATGGAGTAGCATCGGCACGTTCTGGGTCACTGATGCCACCCGTGTAGGCGAGATCTTTTCCATTAACGCACAGGATGCTGTGGGGTGGCTGGATACGTCCAGCTATAACAGCACATCGGAATCTGCCGTCAAAGCTGTCGGAAAGGTGCTTGCAGACAAGTGGCAAAACATCGGGATCGGAATCGACCAGTGGGACGAAAATGGAACCGAATACGGCGGCTGGCTGCAATATCTGACGGACTGCACCAATACCTTTATCCAGTCCCAGACTGGCGTAAAAGAGATGCTGTACTGGAAAGCGTATGACAAGGCAAGACGGGAAACCTATGGCAGGTACTGCAACGACAGGATCTATGCAGAGATCAACGGAAAGTGGTCGCAGACCATATATCCGGCAAGGTTCTATCTGAGTGCAGAAAACAGCAACAGCGACTCTGACTGTCCACGGGATTTTTACCGCTATTTGTCCGAGCTGGCATTTGGATTCATTTATGCCAGACCGGAGGACGGAGCTTTGGAACTGGGACAGTTCGGGAACGGTTATCACGGAAATGCCAATGTTGGAATGTCGGAAATGGAATATGATTCCTGTGAGGTAGCAGATTATGAGATCCATATGCTGCGTACAGATGCCCGTGTGGAGTTGGAAGACGATAAATCTGCATGGGCATGGACAAGGCATAGTTCACCGGATTACAGCACCAGCTCTTTTCAGCGGTTTCTGATCGAATCCAATCCGTTTCTGGATGGTTTTGCAAAGGATTTTGTATTCAGCAGCGGCTATGGACTGAATACCATTCCCCATTCTATGTGGCTCGCAAGATATTCTTCCGACACCGGGAATCAGTATGCAGTGCGTCCGTTTTCCTGCACCGTACACAGTACAAAACGGTTCCAGCTGGGACAGAAAATCAAGCTCTCTTATCGGGATTTTCATGAGACCACTGCCAAAAGCTATGACAGCATTATCACTGCCATTGAATGGACGTTTCGGGGCGGTACAAAGCTTTCCTGCGGCGGCGAGGACAGCCGTGTGATGGCGGACTGCATCCGTTCTTCCAAGGGCGACAAAGTCCGCAAAGAGGCACGGAACCGATGCAGAGCGTTGGAAAAACGAGTTCAAAAACTGGGAGGGTAAGACATGATATTGCAGGCAAACAAGAAATTCATTGACACCAGCCATGTGGCACATCTGCTGACTGCCGGAGAAAAGTATGCGGACAAGCTTGTCTTTTCCGTAGAGCGATTTTATCAGGAAACCGATCTGTCCGGCTGTTTGTTTGTGATGCGTGGTGTCAACAGTGCCGGAAATCTGGCACTGGAAACGCTTTCGCAGGAAGTCATGGAAACAGAGATCCGGCTGACATGGAACGTGTCTCCGGCGTTTACTGCGGTTTCCGGTATGCTGGCGTTGGAAATCGTCTGTTATGACAACAGCGACCGCATCTTGAAATACACGGTCACGCCTATGCAGGTGAAAGCCTCTGTGCTGGAGGAATACAGCGGCGGTGTGGACGCCATCGAGGAAGCACTGAAAGAAATGGAACGGATTCTGACGGAAACCAGGACAATTGCGGTACAGCTGCCGCAGATCCGCAACGGCACATGGTGGCTGTATGATACCGATAGCGGAGCATATATAGACAGCGGTCTGCCGGCTCGTGGTGAAAAAGGCGAAAAGGGCGAAAAAGGTGAACCGGGAGAGCAGGGCGTTCCCGGTGAAAAGGGAGAAACCGGAGAAAAGGGTGAGCCGGGTGCAAAGGGCGATTCCGGCGAAAAAGGCGAACCTGGTGAACCCGGAAAAGATGGCATAGACGGACGTGACGGTGCGGACGGAAAATCCGCTTATCTCCTTGCGGTAGAGCATGGCTACAGCGGTTCTGAATCCGAGTGGCTGACATCTCTGAAAGGCGAAAAGGGAGATGCCGGACAACCGGGAGAACGTGGAGAAAAAGGGGATCCGGGAGAGCAGGGCATTCCCGGTGAAAAGGGCGACACCGGTGCAGACGGGAAAGACGGATTTTCCCCCATTGCTGCTGTGGCGAAAGACGGCAGCGTGGTGACGATCACGATTACAGATGTCAACGGTACAACGACTGTAACGCTGACAGAAGGGGCTGCGGTAGACCTCACGCCGTATGCAAAGACGGTTTATGTGGACGAAAAGGTGCAGGAATTGTCGCTGTCCATCACACACCTGGAAGAATCCGCCCACACCCACGACAATCTGGACGTACTGAATAAGATCAGCGGAACAGAGTGGACACAGCTGGTTTCTACCAAGCACTACCATAACAACATAGAAACGCTGAACAGCATTAGTCCGGCGGACTATGAGAATCTGAGTAGCAAGTTTCCGGCGAGAATCACAGCGTTAGAGGATTCTCTGGGCGACATTGCCACTGCTCTGGCGGACATTGTGGAGGTGACCGATTAAATGGCGACAATTGCACAGTACATTGCAGAGATCAACCACCAGCGTGACCTGCTGGCAGGGCATCTGGTTTCCCGTGGCATCATTGCAACGGCAAACGAAAAATTAAATCTGCTGGTACACAAGGTTTCCCTGCTGCCCTCTGGCTCGACAGAAAAAACAGTGATTTTTGATGCAGACCACCGGGACGGGATCTTTCTTTCCCACAATGACACTCTGTACAGTCTTTCTGCATTTACGGCGGTATATCCGGAGTTTTGCAGCAGCAAAAATGAGTATGCCCTGAACTATTCCACTTCCATTTTTGGATGGGATTATTCCTGCTACACCTGTTCGACTGTGCCGCTGACGCTCTCTGCGGCAACACAGATTGCCATGCGGTTTCTGGCAAGCAGCACAGAGGCAGGTGTTTTGCGGTTGGTACAGTCAGACAGCGGAACGGCAGAGGACATTCTTGCCAAAGCACAGACCGAAGGCAGCTATATTGATCTGTCTTTGCAATGGCTGTACAGCACGGATTATATCACTACGCTGACACCCTGCGAAGGTATCACTACAGGCACATACTATCTGGCATGGGTCGGGCGGAGCAACAACAGCCATCCGCTGATCCGGTCGATTACAGCGATTTAAGGAGGTTACTTATGAATCTGATCGAGGCAGTTGAGCGGCTGAAAAGCGGCAAGGCGATCCGGCGAGGCAGCTGGGGTGATGCGGCGATTCAGGCGGCACAGCTGGAAAATGGACAGTATCAAATCTTTGCTTCTGGGAATCTCACACCGGAAATGCTGGTTTTGCTTTCCGGCGACTATGAAGCAGCAACAGGAACGGAGGAAACATGATGGAAGTTTTGGGTATTACAGCAGTAGCAGCAATCACGGTCATCTGCTATCTGGCGGCGGAGATCGTGAAGGTTACTTCTCTGGACAACAAATGGATTCCGGTCATCTGCGGTATTTCCGGCGGCATTCTGGGAATTGCGGCGTTGTTCTGGATGCCGGATTTTCCGGTGCAGGATGTGCTGTCTGCGGCAGCAGTCGGCATTGTGTCCGGACTGGCAGCAACGGGAGCAAATCAGATTTTCAAGCAGTTCAGGAGCTGATGAAATGGCAAAATATGCGTATGAAGATAATCCGCAGCTTTCGCCCCATTTTTGTGCCAGAGAATTCCGCTGCAAGTGCAGTTCTCCGCACACATTTCAGGTGTCGGGACAGTTGATTTCGATGCTGGAACAGCTGTATGCAGCATTGGACTGCGGCAAGATCATCGTCAACAGTGGTTACCGCTGCACGGCACATGACAAGGCAGTGGGCGGAAACGGAGCAGGACAGCACACCAAAGGCACAGCGGCGGACGTGGTATGCTACGACAAATCCGGTAGCGTAATCTCAGCAAAGACGGTGTGCTGCAAGGCTCAGGATCTGGGCTTCGGCGGCATTGCCAATATCACCGGTGCTTATACTTCGGTGCATCTGGATGTGCGTACCGGCAGCCGATATTATGGTGATGAAACCAAAGGAACAAACACGGTAACAAACGATTTCTACAGCTATTTCGGCATTGCAAAGACACAGCAGCCGTCTGGAATTGTGGCAAAAGGGATTGATGTTTCCAAGCATCAAGGCGTAATCAACTGGGAAAAAGTCAAAGCATCCGGGCAGGTGGATTTTGCGATTTTACGGGCTGGTTTTGGGAAAGAATCCAGCCAGATCGATGTGCAGTTTGAACGGAATTACAGCGAGTGCAAACGGCTTGGAATCCCCTGTGGTGCGTACTGGTACAGCTACGCCAAAACTGCCGCAGAAGCGGAGCAGGAGGCTGCTGTGTGCCTGTCTGCTCTGGCTGGAAAACAGTTCGAGTATCCCATTGCATTTGACATCGAAGAAAAGGCAAGTTTGCAAAATGCAGATGCCCTGTGTCAGGCGTTTTGCAGTGCGTTGGAATCTGCCGGGTATTATGTGGCAATTTATACGTTCAAGTCGGCTCTGGAAAGCTGTATCGGAAACAATATAAAGAACCGGTATGACGTGTTCCTGTCTCATGTGGATGTGAGCAAATCATCCTATGCCGGGAATTATGGGCTGTGGCAGTACAGCTGGAAAGGCAGCGTTTCCGGCATTGTCGGCGATGTGGATCTGGACTATGCGTATCAGAATTATCCGGCGATGATCAAGGCTGCTGGGCTGAATGGATTTTCAAAAAATGCAACAACTACCACAGACAAGCCGAATGAGGATACGAAAAAAGGCACTAACGATAATGACACACTCAAACAGATCTTGCAGCACGTTGCCAGTATTGACGGGAAATTGAACGGATAAAACAGCGGTTAAATGCCGTTTATAGGTAGCAAAAAACGCTCTTGAACGTGGTGTTCAGGAGCGTTTTTTTCGTTTTGCGTGTCAGTTTTTTGCGTTTTGCGTGGCAAGCTACAACCCGCTGGCTGAATTGTTCTTGTTTTCCGCCCTCCGCCAGTTTATGCCCGTGGTCGGGGCATGAAAAAAGAGTTGGTCAAGCCAACTCTTTTTTTGGATTCACTTTACTTTTTGAAATATTGCTTTAGTTCGATTTCCGAATCAACATAAACAGAATCGATGTATTTGCTGTTATGAACGGAAATCACTTTTCCATCTGCTGAATACAACTGCGTAAGAGAACCATCTACATCATGCAACAGTTCTTCTTTTCTAATTTGAGGAACAAATTTTTCAAGGGCTTTACATTGTTTTTGAAAAACAGATTCGTCAGCAATATTGCAAATGCTATAATGAAACATTCTATCCCTCCACTCCAAGTTCATCATTTACAGATTTTCTTGTCTTAGTAGCTGTTTTTACAATGTCCTCCAAAGCTTTTTCATAAGAGAGTCCTTTATCTTCCATCTTGTGTTGCATCAACTCATCAAAACTTTTAATTGGATCAGTAATATCTAGCTTTTTTCGCTTTTCCTGATCTGCCATAAGTTCCCGTGCCTGATAACGATACTGATTTCTTAAATCACAGGCTTGTCTAGCCTGATCTTCAATCGGCTTAGTTCTATCAATAAGATCGGGAATATTCTTGTCATGTGCAACATACCAAAGTCTAGCGTCACGGTCGGACATTTTCCCTTTCATGTGTATTATATCATTGTAATCTCTGTGTGTCAAGTCTGTTTTTGCCGCCTGCACCGCCCTCTGAGCCGTAGACCGTCCGAACCCATTGACCTGCTCCCGGAACGTATCTCTCCGCTGTCCGGTCTGGCTGCAGAACGTTTTCAGCTGCTTTTCGGATTCTTTCAGTTTTACCGCATTTGCCACATAGTCCGCCTGCAGCACCGCCTTTGTTTCTTCGTCCGGGGCATTTTCCACCGCCGCCTGCGATGCCAGTGTCCGCCGCTTCAGCGCCCGTACATTCCGTTCGCCCTGCCGCTGCATCTGGCTGATCTCGTATTTTGTGTACTTTTTGCCGTTGTATGAGATGTTTTTCTCGTTCAGCTTTTTGATCTGTTCCGGCGTGTAATTTGGCTTGGAGATGCCTTTGTAGTATGCGTGCCAGTCGTGGTGGCAGTTCCAGCCCTTGAATCCCTCGCCGGAGCCGTAGCTGATCTCATGCAGCGTATACACGTGCAGCCCGTCAATGGTTTCTCCGGTCAGCGTGACCAGCTGCCCCTGCCACCTTGCGTGTTCCGGTCTGGCACCGCTGTGTGCGGTCAGTTCCTGTGTGGAGGGAGTGGATTGAAATGACGATGCAAGAATGGCAGACTGGCAGGGAGATCGTCTCCCTCCGTATGGAGAGAGTGGATTGAAATGTGCACCTTTGGGGCGTGGAATCCGGCACGGGCAAGGTCTCTCTCCGTATGGAGAAAGTGGATTGAAATGTCAAAACAGACCGTGACATTAGTGTGAATCAGGTCTCCTTCCGTGTGGAGAGACTGGATTGAAACAAAGCGGTCGTAGTTTTTTCCAACGTCACCTTTCCAGTCTCTCTCTAACAGAATTCCCAAACAAGGCAGTCCATGCAATTGAAACTTAAAAATTTCCAATTACAGCAGGCTGCTGCAGTAAAAACGCCCTATGATGTGTTATAATCATCATAGGGCGTTTTTCTTAAAACTCGTCGAGTTTATTTGCGAGGGCGCAGACCGTTTTTAGAAATACTTTTACCTTTTCGGGGTCTTTTTCCTCTAGGGTAAGGGCAAGGATCTTTATCATATTATTGTTTATCTCGGTTTTTCCGAACACCAGGTCGTCCAGACTGACCCGGAGAATCTGAGAAATCTTTACAAGAGTTTCCAAGGACGGTGAGCGTGTCCCTCGCTCTAAATGCCCGATATATCCGGTGGACAGTGAGCATGATTCGCTGAGCTGTTCCTGTGTCATTCTTGACAGTTCACGGTATTTTCGGATACGGTCACCAATGGCAATATAGTCAAGTTCCTGTTCCATGACATCCCTCCTTTTTACTATTATACTGCATTTTCATTTTTGGGATAACAGACTATTTGACACTTATTATTTGTCTTTTGGAACACTTTATATTATCTTATAGACGAAATATACTTGACTAATTGTACAGAAAATGATATAATAAGACAAAACAAAGCCAATAGGAGGTCATGGGATTATGAATTATTACGGTGTGGGTGTGAAGTTTGGCGGTACGCAGGAGATGCTGCCACTCTATCTCGAAAAGGACTGCTGGTTTATGGGATTCCGAAGAGAAGAAAAGCCCAGCTTTTATGAAACGGCGCAAAAAGTTCAGCCAGGCGATGTGATGATCGCCAAGGCTTATGCGACAGCGGCACAAGCTTATTATTACGTGCGTGCAATCGGAATCGTCACAGACACAAAAAAGCCGGATACGATACCGTCGGAATATGATGATCGGGCTGGTTTTTCTGTGACCTGGATCAAATATTTTGAAAAGCCTGCTGCTCTGTCGGCAAAGAAGTTTGCTCGTGGAACTTTTCACACAAAAACGATTTTTTTGGAGAAGAATCCGGATTTGATTGCGAAAATCCAGGAAATGATGAAATACGACTATGCAGGAGAACCGGATGAAACGGAATCGTTTGAAGAAGGCATTCCGGAGGTGAGCGAAAGCACGGAGTAAAAGGCAGTTTGAAATAAAAAATCGAAGAATAAAACGGAGGATGAAAAAATGTTTTGCAGAAAATGCGGTAAGGAAATGAAACCGAATGAGAAGTTTTGCCCGTCTTGCGGCGCTAAAGTGGAAACGGAAGAGACGGTGCAGGCAGGTTCGCCGATTCAAAATGCGCCGCAGTCCGTTGCGGTTGATTCCAACGGAACAGGTGTTGTGAAGAAAAAGCCAAAACGAAAAGTGGTACTGATTGCAGCTGCTGTGATTGTTGTTGTGATTGTTCTTATTTGTGCTGTTACCGGAGGAAGTTCTTCTTCGCCATTTGGAGAATACTCTGAAGAAGATATGGTGACAACGATTGCAGTTCAAACTGTACGTGACCAAATGTCCGTGAAACATGACCAGGATGTTTATGATGTGGAAATTCTCGATACGGATGGAAAATATAATTACATTGTATCTGCAACAACAGAGAGCAAACAAGGATTTGAGACTTGGTGGGTTCTTCTTCTTAAATTTGATGTAGACAGTGGCAAATATGAGAGTTACATACACTATCATGGAGAAACGGATTATGATGGAGAAGTTGGCGGTGACAGATTTACAAAAGATAACATTCCCAAATACTATAAATCGAATGCTAAATTTGGATGGGGAAAAGAAAACCATATTGAATAAGCAGATGTAAACAAATTACTGTATTCATAGATTGCAGCTGCAACACAAAAAAGAAGTTCTCATGAGCATGAGAACTTCTTTTTTACTGTTTTATAAAAGGAAAAACAGTGCAGCAAGCCTTCCATCTTCACGAATCACACAGACATTTCAAATTATGATGATACAAAAGCTCATTGATATCCATAACCGATTTTCCATGTTCGATGCCGTAAATCAGAATGCTGTCCCGTTTGTCCTTGGGATAGAGCAGGGCGAGTTTTGCAATTCTTAATGCAGTTTGTGTTTCATCAAGATTCAGCTGCATACCGATGCACATACTTAACAGAACATCCCTGGATGGACGGCGTGGGTTGGAGAGAGACAGGAGCTGAAAGCAATAGCGTTCGGAAAGCTGGGCATCGGATGCAAGCTGTACAATTGTGATCCCTTTTTCCCGGATCAGCGCCCTCAGATATTCCTTGATATTGCAGTCTAACAGAAAATCCTTGTTTTCCTGGAGGTAGGCATCAATGCTGCCGGTTTTTTTCAGCAATTCCAGCAGCTTTTCTGTGTCTTTGGGTTTCATGTTGTATCATTCCTTGTGAAAAACTTTATAGACTTATTATAACACGCAGCAGATGATATTTCAACACTTTAATGGGAAATCTGCTTGTGTTATATCGGGGAATGTGGTATAATAAAGAAGTTAAAATATGGCGTATCCGCTGTGTAAATGAGTTACTGTATGGAGAACGATATGAAAAACAAGAGCAAAAAAATGATGCTGTTTTCACTTGTTGTAATGCTTGGCTTTTCATTTGTATCTTTGATCGTTGCCTTTTCTATTAAAAATATCCCTGAGAACATTTCCTATGTATATGTAAATAAAAAAGTGGAAGAGCGTTCCTGGCATGATAGCTATGAAAGGGTAAATGACATCATCGGCTTATTCGAATTATGTGTTGTTGTCATTTCAACTATAGTTTTTATCATCGCAAAAGTTAAAAACAATGAGAAGATAATAAGAAAACAAATGTTATTATGGTTCGTGTTTGGAATCAGCACGATCGCACTGTTATGCAGCAATATTGTTGCGACCGGTTTATCGGATGAAATGGATTATCGTCCAAAATACTATGCGTTTTCTGATAATCAGCATACACTTGTTTTGGAGGAAAGGTCGTTTTTATTGTATGGAGGCGGATATATCTTTCAGATTCAAGACGATAACAGTGCGGTTCTATTAGATTGTTTTACAACAGATGACGGCGGCAGGAACAATGGAATGTACGATATTGTTTGGCATCAGAATTATGCTGAAATAACTTATCGTACATTTACCACTGAAAATGATAAAAAAACAATCGTTGTCAATTTCAAGTGATTTCTGTTTTTGAAAGGATGGATGCAGCTATGTTGAAGTATGGGATTTATGCAAAAGCAGTAGAGCTTTTGTGCTTTCAGCCGGCACTCGAAAAGCTTTCCGCTGTATATCCTGAGATGGATATAAAAAGCTACAAGAAAAACGTAAAACACGAATACAAAAATATGCTTTTGCGAACGCCGGACATAGGAGGCAGTTCCCTGGAGATGAATCTGTATATCGCAGCATTTGTCTTTTCTCTGCACAAAGCAGAACCGGACAAGATCACGCCTGCGGTTGTGGATGCAATGGTAACAGCCGTGTTTAATTCTCCGTTTATGATAAAGGCGCACAAAAACAAAAAATGCACCTTATTTACGGATAAAGTGCAGGACAAGAAAGTAAAGGAAAGCATCGCAAGCCAAACGTCGGAATATGCACTTGACTGGAAATTTCGCTATGAAAAAGGCGTGGATGAGTTCTATAATACATACACAGAATGCGGTATCTGTAAGCTGGGCATCCGAGAGAACTGCTTTGAATTTGTTCCCTGTCTGTGCAATATGGATGAGAGAAACTACAGAAATGAAGGCGGACAGCTGCACCGTACCAAAACGCTGGCACAGGGGGATGACTGCTGCGACTTTCATGTTACAAAGATAAAATCTGAGAGTTGATTTTTGGTTTATCAGAAGTCATAGCATAAAAACAGGAAATGGGGGATGGCCTTGTATCCATGGCTAGAGTCTGTGTTAGAGGAGCAATACCGACCGGTTTGCAGGCTGAGGAAAACAGAGCGGAATGAAATCGTTCTGCTGGAGCAGAAAGAACGCCATGTGCGTATTGTGAAACGCATCTTTGCCGGCGGTTCAGACGTATACCGGAAACTGCTTACACTGAAACACAAAAAAATGCCGGAAATTTTAGAGGTTACAGAATTTGGTGACCGAACACTTGTTCTGGAAGAGTATATTGACGGTGTGACACTTTGGGATTTAATGCAGGAAGAGGGATATTACACGGAAAAGGCAGTCAGAAGCCTTATGTCAGAGCTTTGCGATGTTCTCGCCATGCTCCATGCACAGAATATCGTGCATCGGGATATCAAGCCGCAAAATATTATGATCGAGAACAATACGCATACGCTGAAACTGATCGATTTCGATTCTGCCCGGCTTATAAAACCTTGTTATCCCAATGATACGGAATATCTTGGTACAGTAGGATATGCTGCGCCGGAACAGTATGGCGAGGTTCAGACAGACACCAGAGCCGATATCTATTCGATGGGAATATTGATGAACGAACTGCTGACAAAGAAAAGACCCTCGGAACTGCTCTATCCCGGAAAGCTGCAAAAGGTGATTGTGAAGTGCATTCAGGTTTCACCGGACAAGCGCTTTCAAACAGCAGAGAAATTGAAAAGGAGTCTGCACGGATGAAAAAGTGCAAATATTGTGGAAAGGAACTCCACGAAGATGCGAACTTCTGTCCCTACTGCATGAGAAAGCAGATCAATGCGGAATATGTAGTAGCCAAAAGCGTACATGGACTGCGTTTTCGATGGCTTATTCTGGCTGGGGCTGTTTTGATCGCTGCTGTTTTTGCCTGCGTCTGGATCCTGCCGAAAATTTATCAGAAACCGGATGCACAGCAGTCCGCAAAAAAAGAGGATTCTGCCATTGACTATGATGCCTATGTGGGGACGTGGTTCAGCAAAGAAATCAGCAGTGCGGATGAATTTTATGAGAGCGGCGGTTCAGCTGTGCAGATTTTCTCGATCGATGACAGGATTGCCGAGATTTCTCTGTCAACTGTACAGAGCGCTCCGGCAAATCGGGCTGCAACAACGGATAAAATATACGGGGAAGTAGACGGAAACGTCATTCAGTTTTCTTTTCAAAATGACGGATGGATGAGTTCCGGTGAGGGGACGATCACGCTGCTGAATGATACAATTTATGCAGAAGTGATATATACCTATAAAGATCCGTCTGCGCTGTGGTATCTGGATCATGCCAATATTTTTTATTTGTGTGACAAGGAAACGCCGTCGCTGTTTGGATAAATCGTTTTGGGAAACTTGGGAATGCCTGGTTTGTACAGATAAATGTCTCTCTGTTTGGAGGAAGTGGATTGAAATACCGTTAACGTTGACGGCAGCATGACCGTTGCTGGTCTCTCTCCATTTGGAGAGAGTGGATTGCAATGTAAAAGACAAGTTTTATATTTTACATAGAAAGGGATAAACATGAAACAAAATTTGACAACAGGGAGTGTTCTGAAAACAGTACTGGTATTTGCACTGCCGTATTTGCTGTCCTATTTTTTGCAGACGCTGTACGGCATGGCAGATCTGTTTATCACGGGACAGTTTTACGGCGTGGACAGTATCACCGCCGTGGCAAACGGTAGCCAGGTCATGCACATGATTACCGTGATCCTGGTGGGGCTTGCCATGGGTGCAACCGTTATCATTGGACGTGCTGTCGGCGGAAACCGGATGGATGAGGCAGGAAAAGCCGTTGGAAATACGGTGACGTTGTTTATGGTTTTGGCGGCTGCGTTGATGGCGGTTCTGTTATGCCTGGCGAGACCTATTGTCATTCTGATCGGCACGCCGGAAGAGGCTGTGGCAGAAACGGTGCAGTATCTGGTCATCTGATTTTTGGGAATCCCGTTTATCACAGCCTATAATATTATTAGCGCCATTTTCCGTGGCATGGGAGATTCCAAAAGCCCCATGTACTTTATCGCAATCGCCTGTGCGGCAAATATCGGGCTGGATTATCTGTTCCTGGGCGCATGGAAAATGGGCGCTGCCGGTGCGGCGCTGGGGACTACGCTGTCCCAGACTATTAGCGTGGTGATCTCTCTTGCCGTGATTCTCCGGAAAAATACGGGACTGTCTCTGAAACACTCCGATTTTCGCCCGGATCGTATGATGATGGGGCAGATTCTGAAGATCGGCTTTCCGGTTGCGGTACAGGATGGCTGCATTCAGATCGCCTTTCTGCTGATTACCGTGATCGCCAATCACCGTGGACTGGACGATGCGGCTGCGGTGGGAATCGTGGAAAAGATCATCAGCGCTTTGTTTATTGTGCCGTCCTCTATGCTGGCGACAGTCTCGGCGCTGTCGGCGCAGAATATCGGTGCCGGAAAGCATAAGCGTGCCTCGCAGACACTGCGGTATGCCACGATTCTGACGACCGCCTATGGAATCGTGATAACCATTCTCATGGAACTGGCAGTGCAGCCGGTCATGCAGCTGTTTACGCCGGATGCCGCTGTAGTGGCGCTGGGATGTCAGTATATGCGTGGCTATATCATTGACACCATTTTTGCTGGCATTCACTTTAGTTTCAGCGGTTATTTTGCAGCATACGGGAAGTCCTACATCGGATTTCTCCACAATATGGCGGCGATCGTGCTGCTCCGTGTGCCGGGGTCTTATCTGGCGTCCAGGATGTTCCCGGAGACGCTGTTTCCCATGGGTCTGGCTGCACCGGCAGGGTCGCTGCTGTCTGTGGTGATCTGCCTCGGCGCATTTTTCTGGATGAAACGCCGTGGAACGATAGAATGCGCATAGCACATAAAATTATACCAAAAAACAACACCGTGTAAAGCTTGGAAATTGGCTTTGCACGGTGCTTTTTAGCATCTGTCGGGCATAATTTTGCTGCTGGCAAGGCAATTGTGATTTTATACCTCGCTGGAATGATAAAACAGGATACGGTATTGCCTTGGCGTGTATCCGGTCTCATTGCGGAAACATTGGATAAAATGGCTCTGCGAGGAAAAACTGAAATAGCTTGCGATCTCAGAGTAGGGCATATCAGATGTAGTGATAAGCTGTGCCGCCGCCTGTATCTTCTGGGACATAATGTAGGAATGCAGCTGTATTCCGGTTTCCCGATAGAAAAGGGTGGAGAGATATCCCCGGTGGATGGAGACCGCCTTTGCGATTTCTGCAATTTGCAGTTTGTCATGGAGATGGGCAGAGATGTACTCAATGGCTCTCATAACGTAAATGGAGTAGGCGTTTTCCTTTTTCTGTTTCTGCATTCGCTTGGTAAAATCGACTACCATCGTGTTGTGCAGTGCGGCAACCTGGGAGACTGTTTGCAGATGATCCATCTTTTGGATGAAGATGTCGCTGAGGGTATAGGCGGTTTCCCGTTCCATGCCGTGTTCCACGCAGATGCGTGTGATGAGTGCGACAGCTACCACAAAGTGATACCTTGCGTTGCGCAGACTGTCTCCGGAAAGCTTGCCGTATTCGTCGCCGCTGTATGCCTGGTCATCTTCTTTCATAAAATAACGGGAAACGTTTTCGATATCGCCGGATGCAATGGCATTATAATATTGAAATTCCTGATTGTATTCCAGATGCTGTGTCTGTGCTTCACGCTGCTGGAACAGCATCTGATGCAGATCGTGGTCAATGCTCATTTTTATCACCTCAATTGCAATTATACAACATATCTGCGAAAAAATCAACAAATCATATATCATAAAGCGCCGAAAACAGATATAATAAAGCTATCAGATAAGAGAATCCACTTTTCCAAACATTTATCTGTGTTTGGAAAAGGCAGATTCTGAGAAACAGGTTCTGGAATACAGACAGGGAAAGGAAAAAAGAAAATGCGTACACTGAATGGCTATATGCACGGCGTAAACTTAGGCGGCTGGCTGTCTCAGACAGCGGACACCTCAAAAGCACACTATGACAATTTTATCACAGAAGAGGACATTGCCTACATTGCATCTCTGGGATTGGATCATGTTCGTGTGCCGGTGGATTACACACTGCTGGAGGAAGAGGACGGAACACCCAAAACAGAGGGGTACAGCTATCTGGACAACTGCGTGACCTGGTGCAGAACCCACGGCATCCGGATGATCCTGGATCTGCACAAGACCTATGGATATTCCTTCGATCCGCTGGACAAAACAGATAAAACCGTTTTCTTCCGGGATGCTGCACTGCAGGAACGGTTCTATACGCTCTGGAAAATTCTTGCGGCAAGATACGGCGGTGCGCCGGAACTGGTGGCATTCGAACTGCTCAACGAGATCATTGAGCCGGAGGTCGCTGAGGCGTGGAATCAGATCGCACTGCACGCTATCGCAGAGATCCGGGTATTTGCACCGGAAAGCTGGATCATCTTTGGCGGCGTGATGTACAACAATGTTCTGAGTGTGCCGATGCTGGCAGAGGTGAATGACCCGAAGGTGGCATACACATTCCACAGCTATGAGCCGCTGATCTTTACCCACCAGGGTGCGTACTGGGTGGATGGAATGCCGTCGGATTTCCGGATCGCATATCCCAACACCATTGAGAATTACCGGGAATCCAGCAAGATGCTTTCGCAGGAGCTTGCCGGTGCGATCTTTGAGGGAGATCTGCCGGAGGTCGGCCCGGCGTTCTTTGAGGCACTGTTCCAGCCGGCGCTGAAAATCGCAGAAGAGCGTGATATTCCGCTGTACTGCGGCGAATACGGCGTCATCGACCTGGCAGACAACGTGTCGAAGATCAACTGGGCGTCGGATATCTGTGCTGTGTTTGACAAGTACGGCATCGGCAGAGCGTACTGGAACTATAAAGAAAAGGATTACGGCATTGTCAACATTCCCGATCAGAATGTACAGAGAGAACTGGCAGCAAAGCTGTAATGGTCATAACCTGTGAAACCCGTCCTGCGTTTTTGTAATGCAGGGTGGGTTTTGGGTGGATGGTTATTGATTAAAGTGAATTTCAAATAAGTTGGATTCCAGGATGTCATTCACACCCATATCTTTTTGTACCATGTTAATTAGCAGATACAGTGCAGAAAGTGCATGGAGAATATTTTTTAGATTGGCTTTTTGATAATGATAAATGCCGCTTTCATCTTTTTCTGTTCGATTGTGCTTAACGCTATTGTACGATTTCCACCAATCAGAGGATTCGTTGTCCTTGAATTTCTTAAACGGAACAAGGTCGATCTCTCCGTATGGGAATTTAGTTTGACATCTCCAGTCCTGTAATTTTGGATATTCATGGAGAATCAGATTGATCTTGTTTGTAATGCCGAAAGTGTTTTTCTTGTCCTGTTCCAGAAACCGTTTGCAGTATTCATCTGCTACAGAGTCGATTTCACTACAGATAATCAAATACATGGAGATAAATTGGTTGGAAAAAGTCGCATAATTTTTTCTGTCAATGGCAACATAATCTGACAGTTCGATCATTCGCTTTTCCAAAAGCAGATACTGCTGCCAGTATATTTTAATGATTTCTCTTCTTTCATCCGATTCCATAAAAGTGCCTCCTTTGAAACAACAGATTTTGCAACATAATTATATCATATTATGTCTATATAGTCAATCTTTTTTGTTTGGATTTTAATTGACATATGCAGGGATTTCTCAAAAACGCCTTGTATTCCAAGTCCCCATGTGCTATAATACCAAAGGACACAATTACAATCATGAGAATAGACAAGAGTCTGTTTTGCGTTTGCAGAATGAAACAGGCTCTCAGGAAAGCAGGAGAGAGAAATATGAGTGAAAAATGGGTTACGGCATGGGGCAATGCGATTTCTGTGGCAGAACGCCGCCCGGAAAATTATGCGAAAGATCTGACGCTCCGGTATCCGGCGAAAATGATGCTGGACGGCAGCGCACTGCGTATCACCCTGGACAATTTCTGCGGCAGTGAGCCGGTCACTGTGACCGCTGTATCAGCTGCCGTTTCTGACGGAGCAGACGGAATTGATACGGAAACCATCGTTCCGCTGACCTTTTCCGGAAAGACAAGCGTGACGATCCCTGCTGGAGAATGGGTGCAGAGCGATGCGGTGCGTTTTCCGGTGAAACGGGGCGAGACAATTGCCGTCAGCCTGTACTTTGCCGGATTTACAGAAATGCGTTCCGGCGTTGTGATTACCGGACCGCTGTCCGGCGGATATTTTGCCGTGGGCAACCAGACGGAAGAGGCTGTCCTGGGAATGGATACCTCTAAAAAGACCCACACGGTCTATTTCCTCAGTGACATTGATGTGCTGACAGACGAGGGAAACCGGACGCTGATCTGCTACGGCGACTCCATCACGGCGCAGGCGTGGCCGGATGAACTGATGCTGCGCACCCTGGAAAACGGGGATGGCACGACGGCAGTGATCCGGAAAGCGGCAAGCGGCACACGAATCCTCCGGCAGTATGACAATATCACTTATGATTCCTACGGCTTGAAAGGGGAGACACGTTTTCCAAGAGAGATACAGGTTTCCGGGGCATATGCTGTCCTCATCCAGCACGGCATCAACGATATCATCCACCCGGTGGGAACGGACGTCAACCGGTTCCGTCCCTGGAGCGATCTGCCTACCGCAGAGGAAATGATCGAGGGACTACGGTTTTATGTCCGTACCGCCCGTGCTGCCGGCTTGCAGGTGTACATGGGAACGCTTTTGCCCATCGAGGGATGGCGCACCTATGCGGATTTTCGGGAAAAGCTGCGCAGTGAGGTGAACCAGTGGATCCGGACAACAACAGAGATCGACGGCTGTGTGGATTTTGACCGTGCAGTCTGTGACCCGGCGCATCCCACGGCGTTTGCCGATGGATTCGACAGCGGCGACCATCTGCACCCCAGTGCAGCCGCCTATGCCAGAATGGCGCAGGAAGTGCCGGCGGCGCTGATTCAGAAGGAGCGATAACTTTTATGAAACAGAACTACCAAAAGACCATGTATGCCTGCTTTATCGGCTACATCGTCCAGGCAGTTGTTAATAATTTCGTGCCGCTTTTGTTTGTGACATTTCAAAAGAGCTATGGCATTTCACTTTCCAAAGTCACACTATTGATTACCATAAACTTCTGCGTCCAGCTGCTGGTGGATATGCTTTCTGCCGGGTTCGTGGACAAGATCGGCTATCGGGCATCGGTCATCATGGCGCATATTTTTGCGGCAGCCGGCTTGCTTGGGCTGACATTTCTCCCGGATCTTCTGCCGAACGCCTATGCCGGCATCGTGCTGTCGGTCGTAGTCTATGCCATCGGCGGCGGTCTGATCGAAGTCCTCATCAGCCCGATTCTGGAGGCGTGTCCCACAGAAAACAAGGAAAAGGCGATGAGCCTGCTGCATTCGTTTTACTGCTGGGGACATATGGGCGTGGTACTGCTGTCTACGGCGTTTTTCGCCCTGTTTGGCGTGGAAAACTGGAAGATTCTCACCTTGCTGTGGGTACTGGTCCCGGTTTGCAATACGATTTTCTTTGCAACTGTTCCGTTGTATTCGCTCCACGAAGAGGGCGAAAAAGGGCTGTCTCTGGGGGCATTGTTCCGGCGGAAGATTTTTTGGATCTTTCTGCTGATGATGCTCTGTGCCGGCGCATCGGAGCAGGCAGTGAGCCAGTGGGCATCTACGTTTGCAGAGCAGGGTCTGGGCGTCACCAAAACCGTGGGCGACCTCGCCGGTCCGATGGCGTTCGCCCTGCTGATGGGAACGGCAAGACTGATCTACGGCAAGTTCGGCGATCGGCTGAACCTGGACCGTTTTATGAAGTACAGCTGTGTGCTGTGCATGGCATCGTATCTGTGTATCGTCTTTGTTCCCGTGCCGTTTGTGGGACTGCTCGGCTGTGCGGTCTGCGGCTTTTCTGTGGGAATCCTCTGGCCGGGAACGTTCAGCAAAGCATCTGCTGCCATCAAAGGCGGCGGCACGACGATGTTTGCCATGCTGGCACTGGCAGGGGATGTGGGCTGCTCCGGCGGTCCCACACTCGCCGGGCTGGTGTCCAGTGCGTTTCAGAATGACCTGCACATCGGCATCCTGGCGGCGATCGTCTTTCCGGTGCTGCTGCTGGTGAGCCTGTTCCTGTCGGACAGAGAGACGAAAAAAGCATAATGAAATAAGGCATTTTTTCAAAGCTGTAGGACGTATCAGTTCTACAGCTTTTTTGTATCTGTACGGCAAACAAAGGCACTTTCCCTGCGGACATATCTCGTTTTTATTTCCTCGAAATTGGATGTTTTTTGCCATAAAATGTGGGATTGTGTATTGACAATTCCACATAAAAATGTTATAATAAAATTAAGCGTAAAATCGCAGAATAATGTGCAAAAAGCACAATGCAAAATATAAGCTTAAATAAAAAACTAGTGATTTCAGCGAATAAAACTGCTGAAATCCAAGAAAAACGCTTTTTCATCAAGATGCTTGAAAAAAAGCGGAAATGTTTATTAAAATTGTTAATTCACGAAACAGATGTGCCGTATGGCAGGGGGAATTGTAATGTATCGACAAATAAGCATATGGAAGAGAATCATTTATGGTATATTAGCAACAGTGATGGTGCTGACTTCGTGCGACTGGGGGACGATCTTCATCGCAGCAGAAGCGTTGGGGAATCCCAGCGGTTTTCAAGTTGGGTTTGGAACAGTGCTGTCAGGCGGTGCTACACTGACGGCACAGACCAATGACGGTGTCGGCAGTTTCTACATGATTACCAAGCAGCAGCAGACATTGATGACTGTCAATATCAGACCTGATTTTCAAACAGGTTACGTCAAGGGGCAGGATCTGGAGATCACACTGCCGTATTTGTATTGGGATGAAAAAAATGTACTGGTTCAAGTGAACTCGTTTGACAAGATTCCCAGTCCGCAAAAAGAAAACGGAGAATATATCGGCATAGAGGCAAAGCTGAATAATATGAGTATATTTGGTAATTCAGCTGATATCTATAATGAGAATGGTGATAGAATTGACAGCAGTCAATATGCTCGTGGAAAAATAGAACTGAAAAATGTTTATGAATCACTTTCCCAGGATTGCACGCCGCAATTCGATATCCGGTTTTATACAGCAAGTGACAAAGTAACGATACCGGAAAATACAGCCGCAACGCTGAACGTAAAGTTTTCATATGACAAGTATTATGACAACAGCGGCAATGAATTAAGCGGCAGCTGGTCTACAGATGATCTGGATTCTGAGCAGGAAAAACAGGCACGTACAGTTACTTTTGTCAATTCTAACCTGGAGTGGAGTACAAGCATCAAAAGCGTTCCGATAGTGCAGCTGGACAGTGCAAGTACTGATAAAAGTACTGCGGTCATGTGGCAGAAGTATAACTACATGGTATACGAAGTCACAGTGCAGAACGACTCTACAGAAAAAGAAAGCACCATCGACAACTATTTGATTACATTACAGGCGCAGTATAACCCGGACAAAATGCGGAGTATCCTGGATGAGGATATTCTTCGCTGGTGCGAGGATGATACGAACACGCCAAACACAAATATTTCCGCTGATTTTTATCAGCATCATGACTTTGTCGGTAAGCCCAATGAGGGCGGTGTTCTGATCTATGATGTCACCGATACACCGGACTGGAAAACGGAGTGGGATCTGGAGAATTTCACCAATATTCCCGGCGAAACCATACCGTATGGTTATTCCGGTACAGGTACGATCATTCTGCAAAGAGAAGCTACCGACAAATCCCATATGCTGTATTCCAAGGAGAAAGCGGAGGAACTGAACCAGGGTGACCCCAACGGAAAGTACTATGCTGCCCGGAAGTACATGGTTGCGATTCCGTATCCGAACAACTTTAACAGCAACACCGGATTCAAAAACACTTCTGGACTGACAACAACAATTTCGTTCGGCGGCGGCAGCAGCATTCACTGGTCGAAACAAGGTTCGGACACTACAGAGTTCACGCCCCATACCTGGGATAACTTTGCGCATCACAAATATGTCAAGGACGCAGACGGCAAAGAAGTAACAGATAAGACGGTTGGCATCGGTGCGGTGGATGAATATTACCTGGATGGGTTCAACAGCATCGGCAATATCCCGGTGTTCAATGCCGTTGCAACAGACCACGTGCCGGAAGATTTTGACCTGCAGGAAATCCAGATCAATTTGCAGAATGATGCGATACACTATCCGAACATTCAGCTGAAAGACTGGTTCAAGGTGGATGGAACAGACCTCAATCAGTTTATCCAGTTTGGCTTTACCGATGAAAACGGTGATGTGATCTATAAAACTGCCGACGAATTGGGCTTGGGTCTGAAACAGGATGCCAATGTTAGCGCAGCAGACGAAAAGATCTGGACGCTTGCCATTGGCGACGCACTGACCACACAGGCTGGTCTGACATTCTGCAATGAGGTCAAGTTTGTGTTCCGGGAGGAGATCCCACGCTATACCAACTTCAACGGTCTTATCACCATGCGTGGTGCATTTCCGCACTTGTGGACATATGACAACAAGATCGACACCTCTTATGAGATTCACTATTACCAGCCGCCGACAGCGTCGGAAGACGGCGAAGGCAAGTGGGTTTCGGAGTCGAAAGATATTGATGAAAAGAATGCAGTTATCAAAACGGAGCAGGCAAAACCGGCACTGACCGGCGTAGGCGTTTATGATGACTCCATCGGCGATCTGATACAGAAAGGCAATCCGCAGACAGTCTCTCTGAATGATGATACTGCGGCGGCTCGCTTTGTCATTTCCAACGACAGCATTTCCGAGATCAGCCCGGCAACACTGGATATCACCGGGCTGTACCCGGACGAGGATTACACTGCCGGCGGACTCGTTGCATCCAACATCCTGCTCAGCAAGAGTTTGCTGGAAAAGACAGCGATCGAGAAGATCGTGCTGCACGGAAAGGTGAACAACCGGGGTACGCTGACAGATTTGGACATCACACTGGATAAGCTGGAAAGCTATGGCACAAATGCAAACGGAGACCTGGAAATTCCGAAGTCTGCGTGGAGCGGTAAGCTGACCTATCTCACTGGTATGACCGTGTACTTCCAGCGCATCAGCGACAATATTCCGCTGACGGATGCCAACGATGACGGGAACTGCTATGTGCAGATTCACGGCACGCCGACCACAGAAAAGGATATCACACCTCACGGCGTGCTGAAAACCGATTATAGCTTTGGCGAACACGACCAGACTGCATTGGATCAGACGGTGGAGGATATCGTCGTACTGAACGTGTCCAAGGTGCTGCCGGAACTGAAAGCGAGCGTTCATGCGATTCGCAAGGACGGCACAGAAGCGTACAAGGAACAGTCTGTCAGCTATGACAAAAACGGAAACGCTCATCCCGTTTATCCGACACTGGCTGTGCCGAACCGGAGCGAAACGGAACAGACCTGGTATCAGTTCCTGCTGACCAACAACTCCCGTTCTACCAGCTCTCATGCGCTGCTGCAAGTCAATATGGACAGCGTCGGCAATGAGCCTATCGACTGTCTCCAGGATGTGGAGGGCTTTGATACCCGGAAGATCGTTCTGGACGGCATCGGTGCAGGACGGGCGGCAGAGATCGATAGAATTGAACTTTTTGATTGGGATAATACGACATATACCGCAGACAACGAGGCAAATATTAAGCCTAGTCTGACGGTCGATTCTGATGCCCTGACGGTGGATGCAGACGGCAATGTTACATATACCGTTCCCGACGATATCAAGCGCCTGCGGAGTGTGCGCATCATCTTCTCCCGCATCTACGGAAATGCAGATCTGGACAATCTCAAGGAGATGAATCTGAAACTGTATGGTTCTACGGACTGGACAGGGGATTTGAAAGCATCGGCGCATTTCGAAGTCATTGGCAGCATCAACGAGGCATCCAAGACTTCCTCTGAGGCAACCATGCAGGTGGCAAAAACCAACCTCCAAATCACACCCTCTGCCAATCGTCCGGAGACACAGGAAAGCGATAATAAGAGTCTGACTGTGCCGAATAAGGCAAACGATCTGTACTACGGTTTCCTGCTGGAGAATGGGGCAACTTCGGGCTGCTACTCCAAGGCAGGGAAGTCGCTGGTTTCCGTTGACCTCCAGAGCGTAGGCGTGAAAACAGAAAAGGACAGCGCCAAGATCGTAAAGGGCTACCTGTCGGACAAGGTGACGATCTCTTCCAACTATGCCAAGAGCGGCGTGATCGAAAACGTCAAGCTGACCGCATTCCTGCCGGATGGCATTGCTGGTCCTAAACAGGTGAAAACCTTTACCCTGGAAGAACTGGAAAAGAACAAGAATGCGGCAGGGGAACTGGAAATGGACCTGTCCGATTGGAAAGCACGGGACGTATACCTTGCGAATATCGAAATCGCTTATGCTGATCTGGAGCGTGACCTCTCTGCGGAGCAGGGCAATGCACCGGAGCTGCGCATCTACGGTACAAGCGACTGGTTCGATGATCTGACGGCGAAAATGACAGTGACACCGCAGCATGAGCTGATGCAGAATCAGGCAAAGTCTGCGTCTGTGACATTCCACGTAGACCGCCCGGGACTCAGCGTCAACACACACATTTATTACAACGATCAGAAAGAATCTACACGTGCGGCATCGGGCAATACGGATGGAAATGAAACCATTTTCGGCGTTCCCTATGACCGTGATTTCATGCTGCGTGCAGAGTTTGCCAATGAGACCATTTCGGTTCTGGATGACACCCAGATCATTGCGAAGATCCCATATGAAAAGCAGGGAGAAGAAGAAACCGGTTTCCATACGACAGAACTGCGTATTTACCAGGATCTGATCGACCAGTTCGGTGCATTTGACAATATCATTCTGACTGGTAAGGATGCGGATAACCTGGAGAAAACCGTAACTCTGCTGCCGAAAACCGACGAGAACGGAAAGCTCACCGGTTTCTATACAAAGGATGCGCCGGATACTGTTTATACTTATACAGACGGTGCGCTGACATTCACCCGAGACACAGACACACGGCTGTTCCCGGCGTTCGGTATCAAGAATCTGACACAGGTGGAACTGAACGGCAGATTGGTAAAACTGGTGGACAAGACCGCATCGGAAAAGCGGTATATCGAATTTGACGGTTATGACGATTCCCTGTTCGGAAAGACCGATACACTGGAAGTGGAGACACACAACTATCTGGACGGTTTCCGGGAATCCAAGGGCTATGTCACAGAACCATACGATAAGGACAAGTATATCGTCACGAAGAAAGACACCACAGCGATCTATGTTTCCAAGATGTATTTCGACACCACCGTAATGGCATTTTATAAAGATGCCGATGCCGGAGACAAGAAGTACACGGCGGCAGCCAGCGCAGTGGAGCATTTGCGGAAGAAGTATGCCCAGCCCACAGAAAATATGACGACTTGCTCCTGGAGAAGCGATAAGCATATACACGGCGCAGACGGTTATCTGTTCTCTGAAAAAGAGAAGTGGGGAGATAGTGCGGATAACTCCGAGTTGGAGATCGGCTATAAATCCATCGGTTCTTTCGCTGTGGACTTCCGCCAGTATCTGAACACAGGGAACAATCTGCCCAAGGCAAATCCGACCCTTGCCGGACAGGAACACCAGTCGTATGACTACGTTCGCAATGCGTCTCTGAATACGGCGGCAACTGTGGATATTACATTGGATCTGCCGTCGAATACTTTCGATGCGTACTATCTGAAAATTGATCCTCGTGCCAAGGACTATATCAAATCCGTTACGGCAATCTATGCAGACGGTACCAAGCGCATCTGTTCCGGACAGGAAATTCTCTATGAAGCCAACGAGAGCAATACAAACGGAAACTTTGCACGGCTGAATCTGCTGGGCAGTGATGCGGATATGTTCTCTGAGGACGATTCCAACTATTATAAAAAGCCGGAGAGCTATGACGGAAAAGAACCGGAAAATCCGGTAAAACAGGTAGTTGTGACCATCGACATCAACCGCTACCAGACTGTCAATAATGACGGCAAAACGGCAAAGTCGCCGGACTACGGCACATGGTATGACCAGACAGATTCTTCTACACAGGGAATGTTCGAGGTTACCGGACGTTTCTACCGTATGGACGAGGCAGTTGCCAAAGCACACGCAGATGTGACCGTGGGCAACACCACTGACGACAGAAGTAAGGTGCGGACAGATTCGGGTGTGGACAAGGAAAAGTCGGAATGGTCTTTCACAGATCAGTATTATGCCTGGACACCGAATCATAGCTATAGTCATGGTCATTACTGGACTTATGAGATATTCGACTATACTGCAAAGCATTTGCAGTCCAGCACACGTGTGCATATTGTCAATGACCAGGACAACGTACAGAAGGGTGTCGGCGAAACACCCGGAACGGCAGAAAATCGCAATGCAGAATTTGGACAGGACAATAGTTTTGCAATTCGGTTTTATCGGCAGGGCAGAACCACAAGTGTTCCCACCTCTAAAGTGAATGCAGGATATAGTACATCTAGCCGTTCTGCACCGAACAATAACGAATATCATTGGACAATGAGCAGCCCGTATGTTCGTACCGACCAGTACGACTGGGTGAACAAACTTTCCTTTACGGATAAGGTTGTGCTGTCGGACAGCCTGCCGCAGATTCGTCCGGATGATGACTATGAATACAAGGGCTTTCTGACTACGGGCATTCAGATCAAGAAGGAGATCTATCAGTATTTCCGGGATGACGACAACATCATTTTCACCATAAATGCAAAGAACACGAATAATGACGTTGTCGGGTCTGCACAGACCATTTCTGTTCCGGTGTCTGAACTGAGAAAGATGTACGGCGAAACTGAGGACTGGAACATCTATTTCGAGTACACGCCAAGACAGCAGGACAATACAGATAGCGGAGACGATGGAGACGGCAGTACCGAAGAAGATGCGGATGATGCGGACACCGGTGCAGACGAGCCGCAGATCGAACCGACCTATACCTTAAAAACAGACGACGGCAAGTATGTGGTAGTTCTGGGCGAAGATACCTTTGTGACGGACTACAGCATGACTATGTATGACATTCCGGGTACAGGGGATTATTCTGCGGAACTGACCGACAAGGAAAAGGCAGATTATCACAACCAGAATGCCTGGGATATTCTGGTACAGGGCAAGCCGTATGCCATCAACAAGACAGATAAGGATATGTACGGCGAAAATACTGCCAAGACCAGCGTTTCCACGGATTATGACCCGGATGAGAAAATCTACAGCCAGTCGGATAATGCCACCATCATGGGCTATCTGATCGACTTCAAGGCTGACTATGCGCTGCAAACAAAGAGCGGCACCACATCGGAAAAGCTGTACTACGATTATGACCAGACAGACAACAACACACCGAATCGTGGTCTGTTCCAGGTGAAACTGTTCAACCAGGACAAGCAGAATGCGACCGGACAGGATGCGGCGGCACGCATTAACAGCGCCGCTACTACCAACACCATGGACGGCAGCTATCGGTTGGAGCATATCTACCTGCCGGCATTCCTCCTGGATGGGGATTGGTTCGGCGTGGAGAATCTGACGCTCCGTGTGGGCAGTACGGACGTTCCGGTGAACGTGGTCAAAGGCATTGGCGTAGACGGTATGGCGGACGGTATCTATGTGGTTCACGTTGATACAACAAAGAACGTACAGGGCGAAGAAGTTTATACCATTGATGTGGAACAGATTCTGCGCCAGCTGTATCAGGCAAATTCCAGCGTTCTCGGAACTTATACCAATTCCACCAACCAGAAAACTTATGTCAAGGCATATGTCAGCAGTTTCCAGCTGGATCTCAAGGCGAAAAAGGCAGACCGAAATGACAGCAGTACTGTGCTGGGCGACGGGGAATACCTGTCCGCAAGCAAAAGCAAGGACAAGAGCGCATTCCTGTATGACGGCGTTTATGTAGACCGTACACCGGACGATTTCACCAAGGATGACTGGAATTCCAACTCAACGCCGTCCTTTGGAAAATCCCCCAACGGCTATCCGGAGCAGACACCCAAGAACCAGCTTTCGGCGACATTCACATCGGTTGACCCGAATGCCAATACCTATGTTTATAAGAACACAGACGGTACGGCAAAGGGCAGCAAGAAAGAGGCGTCCTATACCGTCAAGAATCTGACCGGCACGCTGGATGCGGTAGTTACTCGCACCAGGATGTACGACCAGGATTCCAAGACCGGCAACATCGATAAGGTGGACTATCTCCATCTGACGCCGTATGACTACGTAGAGTATACCATCCAGGTGGGTGCGCCGAGCAACGCACTGATTCCGCTGGAGCATACCACAGTGGACTTCTCTGTTCCCAAGGGACAGCGGATCGTTCGCTGGGATGTGGTAGATGCAAATGGAAACATCAAGACAGACGGCAACGCTGCAGAGAACATTCCGGCTGCGGACATCCACGCCACACTGTCAGACGGCGGCACAACGATCGAGGCGGCACAGGGTGTCAAGTACGCACTGCTTGCCAAGTCGGATGCAGACCCGGAAGAAACCGCATACCAGCGGCTGGTGGCTGAACTGGGCAAGGGCGCAAAATCCGATGACCAGATCAAGCCGGGTGAAACGGTTTACCTGCGTGTGACCACACAGCTGACAGAAAACGGCGGCAGCTATGATAATGTGACTGTCGGCACGCCGGATCTCAAGATCCATGCCGCACCCAAGCACGGCTATCCGCAGTATTCTATTTATGATACGGCAAATGGTACGAATTATACGCCGAATACAGACAGGCAGAATTATCGTTGGAACAAGAGAGTAAAAGACGATGCCGGATATTCGTATTACTATCGTTATACCGAGGCTGATGCAGACAAACAGACCCAGTATTATGCACACGTGCAGAATGAACTGACCTATCAGTCTGTTGCGCCGGTAAAGCTTACCTACCAGGTAAACGATGCCAAGCAGAATTACGACGGCAAGGGTGCTGTGCTGACGGTCAGCGACCTGTACAACGAGACCGGACACTACTGCGACACCTATACCATAGACGTTTCCTTCCTGGAAAAGCGTTCCAAGGACAGCGGCGATGTGTTCTACCGAGGCTTTGAACTGACGAAACCCTACACAGTTACAGACAAGTTCGGCAGAGTGGAAATGCTCTATGCCGTTGCAGAGCCGAGTACAAACCCACGGTTTGCAGAGGATGAAAACATTGCATTCAAGACGGATGAGAACGGCGTAAAGGTGACCTGGAAGTCCTATGAATATGACCCGTCCATCACTACAGACCAGGCAGCGACAGCGAAAATGACAAACGACGACCTGCCGAATGTGGTTGGCGTTCGCTGGGTGTACTATGACCTCAGGGGCTTTGACACCACAACTGCGTACAGCAGCACCACCAAGACAAAGGTCGCTTTGCAAAATGTGACGCTGACCGGTGTCGGCAGATACCAGGATGTCACAGACGGCACAGGCGTGAAAGCGGATACCTATAAGCAGTATTTCACAGCCACCAACACCTATGAACACATCCACAGCGAAAACGAAAACGCAGTGACAGTGACCGAAAGCGGCAGCAGTGTAGCATCTACAGCAACACCTACCGAACACACGGTGAAACTGACGGACAAAACAGTTCTGAACCCCAGCGTTTACCGGGAAAACCCCATTGCATCGTTCCACACCCAGACATTTTCTTCCGAGAGCGACGCATCGGCTGCGTATGACGAAAAGAAAACGCAAAAGACAAGCTATCGTCCTGGAGACACCATCTGGCAGAAAGTGACACTGAAAAACAACCTGGCGGCGCTGAGTAGCGGCAAACAGGCAGGCGAGGAGGGCAGACTCATTAACCCGGTCATCTATGATAAGGTGCCGGAATATTTTGCCAAGACTTTGTACGATTCGTATGGGGTCGGCGCTAGCATACCCAATTTTCATTTTCATTTGCGTTTGCTGAATGCAAACGGCAGCGAGAAAGATTTGAGCAATATTGAGCTGTATCTGGCAAACAAAACCGCACAAAATGGGTATGACTACGGCGGAAAAATGACCTATACAGACGGGTTCAAGTCAACCAATGCAACACAAAAGGCATTTAACGATCTGAACCCGGACGAGAATTCCACATATCAGATTTCCTTTACCGTGTATGAACTGCGCCTGCGTTATAAAGATGCTCCGGATGCGGACTTCGTTTTGCAGCCGGGTGAGCAGATCGAGTTCTGCTACTCGGCGACCATTCAGGAAAAAGACCTGCCCATGGTGTACACTGCGTCCACCTATGCAAATGATACTGCCGCATCCACTGTGGACGGCAGCGGACTGCATCCGGCATATTTCCCCCGCATTGGTGAGTATTATCAGCAGCGTATTAACCACTATTATTCCTGGGATACTACATATGGCAAACTCTATCCTATGCTGACGAATGGCTTTACTAGTGAAGGAAATACCCGGAACAATTTCAAGCAGGTACAGAACAGCAATATCCAGATGGATATGGACTATCTGATGCACGATATTGGTTTCAGTGCGGACAAGAATACCCAGGTGGATATTTGGGAATTCCTGGATCAGACCATTACCCACATTCCGGGTTCTGGTTCCACAGACGCTACCATTGGCGGTCAGAATGACACACTGCTGGATGAGGACTCCCAGACTGCAAAGAATATGCAGACGGTGAAGTATAATGCAAGCTCCAAAATTGATACTGCCGACCAGCTGTCGCAGCTGCCGCAGACGGTGAAGTACATGGCAGGCGGTGCAAACCGAGATTGGTTCCGGCTGGCAATGGGCAAGCGGAACAAGGACTATGTAGACTGGGCAAATCTGGATGCTGCAAAGAATACACCGGTTGTATGGAGCGAGACACGTCTGCACCTGCAAAAGGCATGGCTTGCCACCAGCTCGGAATTTGTGACAAGCAATATCCAGTACGAAAAGACAAACGGCGACCGCACCAATAATGTTTTGGCTGACCCGAATTATCCGTATTATGGAACATATTCCGACGGTCATGGAGTGAATTCCTATTACAATAGTGTACATGAGGTGACAGACCGCTCTGGTGCGGCTGCGCTGGAATATGATGAAGATGTCAAGGTACAGCTTCAGGCGTACAACTACGGCGACTGGGATCTGGACGGTGTGACATTCCTGTATACCTATGCCTATGGCATGAAACCGGTGATGAATGCAGACGGGACGCTGGATACATCTGAGATACTGGCGTACACCAACACCGGCGACTCGAAAGCAAATACATTCTCCCAGATCGACGGGACATATGTTACCGCAGAGATCATTCAGAAACCGGGAGACAAAAATCCGCAGTATCTTGCACCAAAGGCAATGCGGGATGCGGCACAGAACGCAAACATCACAGACGGCGCAGACGGATATTACAATGCAGACGAGTATACTCCGTATGTGGTGAAGATCACTGTAAAGCAGCCGCTGAAAAAGTGGTACGGCAGAGGCAGTGATTTCGGCTATATCACACGGGTGACACTTCCGGCGAGAGTATACACCGATACGGCAAGCGGCACATGGTACGACCGTGTTCTCACCCAGCCCTATGTGGCAGAAAACAGCCAGAATCATCTGTACTATCAGATCTATGACATCGACCACTGGGACGGTTCCACCAAGGCGCTGACCAAGCACAACCAGCTGTACGGTATGGACTATCTCTGGAGTCCGCTGTATTTCCATTGTGATACGGCAAATGAACAGCTTGATAGTCTGAAATATCTGGCATCCTCTCCGAATATGCCGTCAGTAAACGGCTACAATATCCAGAACAAGGAAGTCGTAGCAGACGAAAACGGCTATCACTTTACCAACAATGACAACATCGATCGTTACAGCAGCGGCACGACCATGTTCTTTGCCGAAACTGGTACAAGAGCCGTGCAGCGAAAGCCTTTGGTACGCAGCTGGGCAACCATCGGCAAGGATGAAACCGAGATGTACGGCAAGAAGGTAGAGCAGTACTACACCGAGACACAGGGTGAGGTCAACTGGATCAACGTCCATGTGGAGAACAACTATTACTGGGATGAGTACGGCTACAGCGGCAGTGCCGGTACTGAAGGGTACAACAACGAAAAATCGCTGCACAGCTATGGTACAGACGGCGGTCAGAAGGGTTCGCTCTCGCTGCCGGTCATCACCAACATTCTGCCCTACGGCATCGTTCCGGTTGCGGCGGATGGCTCTCGCTATACCACGGACAACGACAAAAACAACAAGCCTCTGAACTGGGAGCTGTACGACAAGGATGCTACCACTAAGCTGACAGATCAAATGGCACTCTATGATACTGAGGTCTACTATGATGATTCTACCAAGCGGTATGTGGTGCAGATTTTCGCCAAGGAAGAAAACGACACAGAAAAGGCAATGACAGCGGCTGAACTGGCAGAAAAGCAGAAAAAGGATGCCGCAATTCGCAACGGCAGTCTGTACAATTTCTGCATCAAGACCTTTACCTATGCAGAGCCGGACGATGTGATAAACGGCGTGGAAGAGGAAGACCTGCTGAAAAACTATCTGAATAACTATTCTTATGTTTCCAGCAGAGTGAATGCTTACCGGTTTATCACGGACAATGACATTTCCGGAAATCCGTACAAGGTTTGCTCGGCGGCAGTGATTACACCAATTATCAATTACTATTCCACCTATGCGTTCCGAAAAAAAGACGAACGAAAAGATGCAGTTGCTGCAACTGCAAAGGTGACTCGTCATTATTATGGCGGTGTTAACTATTACAAATCCGAAGATACCCTGCCCATGCGTCCGGACACAGATAACGACGGACTTTCGACCACCATTCCGGATTCCTATGTTATTTTGAAACATAAGTTTGAAAAAGACGGCAGCTATATGCTGGGCAGCATGAGCCGGTATGCCGAGAGCGATTCCATGGAAATGGACGAATACCGGAAGGACAAGCCGCTGTATGAACGCATCCGTTCTGCACTGAACCGGGATGTGACACTGCGTGACAACGGCAGCGATATGACTTTCCAGGATATCACTTCTGCAAATATCATACAGGATGCCGGCGTTGTGAACACGCTGAAGATCCGCACCCAGACACCGTCTTTGAAGGCGGAGAACATGGTGGCTGCGGAAAAGGCAGATACAGGTCTCAAGGGCTTTACCGGAGATACAGAGAATCTGGACGAAGTGAAAACTCGTCAGAAGTATCAGAACAACGGAAAAGACTTTGACTACAGCGATATCCTCTGGTACAGCGCCAAGGTTTCCAGCCAGTCCAAGGCGGATTACCGCTATCGTGGAAGTATTTTCCACGCCAAGATGGTGGTGACATTCCAGCTGCCGGAAAATGTACGGTACTGGGATGAGGACGACCTGCTGGACGATTACTATCTGGAGTATACCGACAAGTCCGGAAATAAGCAGACACTGACTATGGCACAGGCAAGGGATGACGGCTGGGGCATTGAGCTGACACAACGGTACTTTGCTGGAGATGTTGCACCGGCAGAAAATACAACAGACGGACTGACACGGGCGTACTCTGCCACCAAGCGTGGCAGCGAGACGCTGGTGTTCGAGATCACCACGCCGAAAGATGACGGTTTCGACTGCAAGGATGACAAGACCTATGTTGCAGGTTATCACCCGGCAGGCTATTTCAACGGCACGCTGAACTTTAAGATCAAGACCCGGATCGACAACCTGGAACTGCAAAACGACACAGACAGCAGCTGGGAGGACTATTACTCCAAGGTCTATGTGACCTTCGAACAGACAGACGGCAAGTTTGCCATTACAAAGGATGGCCTGTTTGCAGAACGGGACGCAGACGGCAAGTACTACACTCGTGGCGGCTGCCTCATGCCGAAACAGGACGAAAACGGCTATGTCTATAACGACTACGGCAATATCGTCTATGAGAAGAAACAGCGGCAGGAAGTTCCGGCAGGCGATATCGTATATGATACCTATGACTTCAACTTCACCGGGCAGACCATGGAGGGCATGCAGCTGCAAAATGCAGTGCGTGTGAAGAATGAAAACAGCACAAAGGACAGCACAATTAAGGAGATCGAACCCTTTGACGGCGTTGTGCCGGGTGAGATCTATCTGATCGCATCCTCTGCAAAGATCGCTGTTATAAAGCCGGATACCACGGTGCGTGCGGATCTGAACTATGAGCGTGTGCGTGTCAATGACCCGAACTCCTCTATCACCATCGCAGAAGATCCCCATATCAAGCAGGTCTATAAAACAGTTAGCTACATCGACCAGGTGTCCAATGACACTGCGTCGGTAAACGAATTTGTGGTGAACTATAACCTGGCGAACTATGCGACACTGCGTGGTACGACCAAGGTTGCGCCGGTCAATAAGCCGGATGTTCTGCCGCACGTTTCCGAGCTGGTTTATCCGAATGTGACGGAAATTTCTACCGGTAACTGGGCGATTCCGTCGGCAGATGCGCTGGCAACCGAATATGCTACATATGCAGACCAGGTGCATGACATTCTGGAAGAACATCTGAAAGTGTATCCGTATGTACTTATCAGTACGGACCCTGCCAATGAAGCAGAATTCCTTGCACCGGAGACGGAGCAGGATGACGGTATCTATTCCAACGCTTATGCAAACAACGACAAGGGAACCAGCTGGTGGGTACGCATCGGTAATGAAAATGGTTACGCACTGGATGCAAACCAGACCATTTCGCTGGAGACCGGCAAACTGCATTTTGACAGTACCAATGAGCAGCTGAAAAAAGAAATCACATCCGGCAAGATCAATCTGAACAAATCCATTCGCCAGGTGCGCTGGGTCATCCGGACAGAGGGCTTCACGGAGACAATTTCCGGAACCCAGGTCGAACTGACCGACGCAGAGGCACCCCGGTATTTCCCGGTGCCGAAGGGGCTGTATATGAATGCAGACGCAGACGATGCAGAAGAGGGCAGACAGGACCGCAATGATGTGGACAAGGATCACTATGGTCTGGTATCTCTGAGCGAGAGTATCAAGGAAAACAGTCCTCATGTTGCGTTTACTACTGCGCCGAATGATACATCAATTGCAAACTCTGTACACAACAACCATTTCGCAAGCGTGATCCTGCGCAGCGATGACTTTAAGTATGCGGTTTCCGGAGAAGTCTCCAGAGTGGGCTTTTATCTGGATCCGCAGCTGCCGTGGCTGGGCATTGATATTGATGCCAAGTATTTCAGCGGCGCTGCAAAGACAGCATACAAGTGGGATTCCAATACCAGCGGTATCAGCAGCAGTACTGGCAAGATGCTGAAGTATACGATTACGTATAAGAATCTCAGCCAGGAGCTGTTGGAAACAACTACGTATAACCGAAAGGGTGCGGAATCCGATAAGCTGTCGGAACCGACGGTTTCTCTGGCACTGCCGTACCTGGAGTCTCTCTCTGCGGATAATTTCCAGTATGTGAACTATCAGGATGATTCCAATGGCAGCATTGACGGCTATTTCGTCGGCGATCACTATACCAGCACTGCGGAAAAGAACAGCGACAACCAAGTGGTAACGCCAGCAAAGAATCTGGATGATGTGACGCCGCAGTGGACATGGCATATTGAAAATGAAAAGGGAGAATTTGTTTCTCTGAAAGAAGCCGGTGATGTTTCACTGGCTGATGTAGATGTAGAGACAAAAACCTATGCAGACGTAAAACAAACCGATGTTGCCATGGATGAGGAAAAGAATCCCAACCCCTACTTTGTGACAAAACCGATCTCCACCAACGTACTGAACCGGAAGATCGTCAACTTCAAGTTCTCCGGAACACTGGAGCCGGGTCAGCGCATTGTAGTAGAACTGATGGTGCCGCTGGATATCAGCAACAACAACATCGTGTCTACGGAACTGATGCAGGCAAAGGCATACGGATTCAAGAACGGTTCATTCCGGCCGTATATTCCGGACGACCAGGGCAAGACACAGAAAATGGTTGCTTACGAAGTAGACAGCCATGATGTCAACGACAACGGCAGCAGCGGTGATATGACACTGACGATCACATCACAGGCGATTGCTCTGCTTGCCATTGATAATGTCACACAAATGAAAACATCGACTTCTGATCTGGATTCCGTGAAAGCGGATGTTCCGGTTCGTGTACAGGAAGGCGGCAACTATTCGTACTCTGCCTCTATGCAGAATGCCTCGACCAGCAATGCAGAATATACAACGCTGCTGTTCTATGATGTGCTGCCTTATGAAAACGACACCAAAGCAACCGATGACACCGAGCGTAAATCCAAGTGGAACGGCTATCTGATTCCGGAGTCTGTCCAGCTGAAAAGGACCTCGTCCGGCGGTACGTCATCCTCTAAGGTTGACCCGTCAGAATATACAGTCTGGGTCGGACCGATTACCAAGAAGAACGGCAGCTATGAACTACAGGATGTTGATGCACTCCCGAAACCAGCAGACGGTTTGGATAGTACGCAGAGAAATGAATTTTATCGTAACCTGTATCAAAACATAAACAAAAAGGAGTCGTATTTTGTCAAGCTGTCGGATCTGATGAGCGACCATGAAAACGGCAAGATCTCTGATGCAGAGTATGACAAGCTGGTGCGTGGCATTCGTGCAATCTGGGCGCAGATGAATAATGCGGATACCATGCTGAGCAAGCAGAGTCGTATGGAACTCTACTATGAGATGCACGCACCGCTGAATCTGCCCAAATATGTGGGTACGCCGACAGTAGATGATGAAAACGAAAATGCGTTGTCCACCGAAACGATCAAAAAGAAAGTGGAGGGTGTAACTCAGTGGAACACCTTTGCTTCCGGTTACAGCTCTCCGACATCTGCCGACAAGAGTTACCATGTATTTGAAAACAAACAGGCTGGCGCTTATATTTCCGCACCCAGCGGAAAGGGCTATATCGGCAGCTATGTCTGGAGCGACTTCAATTATGATGGTCAGTGCAACGAGGCGGAATATGAGATGTCTGCCAACGGACGGCTGCTGCCTACCGGAAAGTGGACAACGGATATTGACTTCGACGGAAAGCCGGACGATCCGGGTATCAACGGCGTAAAGGTAGAGCTGCTGACCAAGAAGGGCTACTCTGTCAACGTCAACGGTGAGGCAGTGATTGCCGATCTGGACCCCGACAGCAACCCGAATCCGGAAAAGGTTCGTTATATTGTCATTGACGAGGAGACCGGTCAGCCAAAGACCATTGTAGAAAACAACACCAATTCCTATCAGTATACGTTTGAAGGTCCGGTTGTTTATACCACCGAAAGCGACTATTACGGCAACCAGGGCTACTTCATCCTGTCGAATCTGACACCGGGTGATTACCGGCTGCGGTACACGCTGCCGAAGGGATACGACCAGTATTCGGTTACCACACGGGAACTTGGCGAGTCAAAGACAAGGCTCAAGGTTTACCGTGACGGAAAGGTCATCTATAATGGTATGAGTCATGCTGAAGATGATGCAGTAATTTCCAATACCAACAGCGTTGAAAATATCGAATCGTCTGTGAATCAGCTTGTCGTACAGACTGCACTGATTCACGTTGATGCGGTGGAAGAAGATCCGGCAAAGCACCAGGCTTATGACACTGCCATGACATCCTATATGCTGGGTGTCTCCAGAGGTTATACCTACGGCGGCTGGGCATGGGTCGATGAAACAGACAACAACGGCACCATCGAAAGCGACGGCATCATGCAGGAAACCGAAAAGAAACTGGAAGATGTGACGGTGGAAATGCACGAGGTCGATGCAGACGGCAATATCGCATCGAAAGCTGCGGTAGACGGTGATGGCAATCCGGCAATTTTCCACACTGGGGATGACGGCTATTATCAGTTCCGTCTCTATCCGAACAAGAACTATGTGGCAATTGCAAAGTATGAGGGCAGTGAATCTACCCCGTATAAGCCTTCTCCGTTTGTGCTGCACAACGATCCGCTGGAGGCTGCGGATGACAACGATCTGACCAAGGCAGTGAACAACTTCCGCACACGGCCGTTCCAGACCGGTGTGCCTTATGACGCAAACCAGCAGCCGCTGTTTGAAAATGACGGACAGACCTTCCAGATCAACAAGAGCATTTCTCTGGGATTCGTGGACGGCTCCCGTGGATTTATCGGACAGTGGATCTGGGACGATGAAAACTACAACGGCATCCGGGATACTTTTGAAAAGGGTATCGAGGGTGTGACCGTGACCTTGAAACCGTTCTATTACGACAGCGCTACTGGAAAATGGGTAGCGATTACCGGTGAAGACCGGGATATCAAAACCTCGGAATCCGGTTCCTATGTATTCCAGAATGTTTCGACTTATTACAAGAAGGACGGAAAGACGTACCTGGCTGGCTATCGGCTGTATGTCGATCCGGAGAAGAACGCTGATCTGTACAAAAAGTATGCGATCACCAAGTATAAGCAGTATCCGAGCAGCCGCTCTGCGGAAAACAGTGACCTGCAATATACCGGCGATATGCAGTACTATCTCATTGGCGATGACTGGTTCGAGTATGACGCAAACGGCACTGTCACAGCAACGCACCACAACTATGACACAGAAGATAATATCATTATCATTGCCGGCGAGACGACAAACCAGAACACCAATGTCATTGACTATAAGGAAACCCATTACGATACCGGCGAAGCACAGCGTCTGCTGGATTACAGCGGCGGCTTTACGGAAATTCAGACTTCTGAAGTAACCGGTTATCTGTGGGAGGACAACGGTAAAAATGCAGCCGGGGAATACAAGGAGGCATTTGACTATGACGGTATCCGCAACACGGTGACCGCAGAGGATGGCACGACCCAATTCTACGAAAAGGGAATTGCCGGAGCGACTGTTCAGCTGGAACAGTATGTGCTGCAAAACGGCAGCTATCAGCTGGTTCACACCTACCAGGTAAAAACCGATGCAGACGGCAAGTACACATTCTCTGATGTTTCCACATATGCGGAAATCAATGGGGAAAAGGTGCTGGCACACTATCGTCTGAAACTGCTGTCGCTGCCCAGCGGTATGGAAAACTATGCCGTTACCCGCTATCGGCAGAACGGCGATGCGGAAACCCAGGTGGTGGACAGCCACTTGATCTCGCAGAACGAGCAGCACGGCGCAGGCTACACCGATTATGACATTGCGTCTTATCTGACCTCTCCGGCGGACGGTGACTATTTCATCACCGCAAAGAAGTCTCAGCCGGAGACAGCGCCGGGCATTGACGGAAAAACCTATTTTGAACCGTACATTCTCTATGATGATGCGGCAGCGAACAACGGAAATCATGATTATGCCTACGATTACATCAAGGCAAAGGATTATGACGGCTATGACGGCGGTCTGAAAGCATTTGAAACTGCCTCTGTCAGCGGCGTGGTCTGGGAGGATACCAACTATAATGGTGTCCAGGACGACGATGAAGCAGCATACTATGACAGCGAAAATCCGGCAGTCGTACACTTGCAGCAGTATTTCTATCGCAATGACGAATGGGTGCCGGAAAGTGCAGCATTTCGGATACACGAAACCAAGACAGACGGCAAGTACACGTTCAGTAATCTCCCCACCTATGTGGAAAAGGACGGCGTAAGGTATCTGGCAGGTTATCAGGTGATTTTGAAAAAATTGCCGGATGATTATGCGGCAACGAAGTACTGGAGCAATGCAGACCCGTCAAAGGTTTACAGCAAGCTGTATGTGACCGATGCCGACGATGGCACCGAGGACAGTCAGCGGACAGGTGACCTGCCGATCACTGTGCTGAAGGGCAATCACGAAATGCTAATTCTGGCACAGGAGGCAAAGGCAGGCACACAGTCCAACAGTACAGAACCGTATATCGATTACAACTGGGCATATGTCTGCGGCACGAACATCAAAAACATCGACACCCCGAACACCGCACAGCAGAAGTACTACGATCTGGTGAAGGCAAGAGATTATGCTGATCTGAATGCCGGTCTGAAAGAGCGTGGCGTTGCAACGGTAAAGGGTACGATCTGGGAAGATACGGACTACAACGGTATCCTGGACAATGGCGAAAAGGGCAAGAGCGGCGTTTCTGTCACTCTGGAACAGTATCGCTATGATGTCGATGCAAAGCAGTTTGTCAAGATGGGTGCAGACGAAACAGTCACAACTGACAAGGATGGCGTATATCAATTTACCAAGGTGCCGACGCACTTTGTGATCGGCGGCGTAGACCAGCTGGCATATTACCGCATTCGTGCGGATGTGCCGGAGGGCTATGCGGTGACACGGTATCGCCAGGCAACCAGTGACGCAGAAACAGACAGCGACTGGATCGCAGTGACCAACTATCTGACTGCACCGGGCAACGGGGACTACTTCCTGACGGCACAGCCGTCACAGGGCAATGCTCCCTATGATCTGACTGATGCTGTCACAAACAAGGAATACGATTCCATTTTGAATGCGGACGTGATCGACGTTTACAACGGTGGTCTGAAAGCGTTCGAGACCGGAAAGATTCAAGGCACTGTCTGGTTCGACAAGGACTACAGCGGCTTGCAGGAAACCGGTGAATCGGCAATGCCGACACAGCAGACCGTATATCTCGACCAGTATTATCTGGACGATGCCAGACAGTGGGAGTTTGTCAAGACAGGTTCCGTTCAGACAGATGCAGCCACAGGTAAATATCAGTTCTCTGACCAGCCGACCTTTGTGACGGTTGACGGAAAGATGTATCTGGCAGGCTACCGTCTGCGGTTGAATGCCGTGCCGGATGGCTATGCGGTGACCAAGTACCAGGTGCTGGATTCCACAGGAAACTGCATCAACAGTGACCTGCTGGCAGCATCTCAGGAAACGAATGCAGGTAAGACGGTAGACTTCAACAAGCCGGACGAGTATATCCTGCTGGCAAAGCAGGCGGCGCATGGCGTTGGCAGCATTGAATCGGGACTCCACAGTTACTATGTACGGAAGTACAACAATGTCGATTATGATATTGTCACTGCGGTGGATTCCGACGGCGTATACAACGGCGGACTGAAAGCGATTCAGACTGCGGCAATGGACGGACGAATCTGGAATGACCTCAATTATGACGGCACGATGGATTTGACCGAAAGCGGCTGCAGCAATCTCAACTTGACACTGTACCAATATTATTGGGACGGAACGACATGGAAAAAGACACAATTTAAGAAACAGGCGACGACAAACAGCAACGGTCAGTATCACTTTGACGGCATCCCAACTTATGCGGAAGTCGGCGGCAAGCGGTATTTGGCTGGGTATCAGCTGCATCTGGATGCACTGCCGGACGGCAATGCGGTTACCGTATTCGCCAACGACAACAAGCTGCACTGGGACAACGGCGAACTTACTTTGATGGGCGAGCAGGAGTATCTGATCGTTGCAGCAGAGGCAAAGTCGTTTACCGGAGAGTATACCGGAAGTACGCCGCAGTACAACGAGTACTATGACCGCACTTACCGTGCAGTTCCAGGTACAGATACGATCTATGACATCACGGAAAACCGTGACAGCAAGAACGAGTACCATGGCGGTATCCGGGCATTCCAGAACGCATCCGTCAGCGGACGAATCTGGAACGATGCGGATTATGACGGCGATATGACATCTGGTGAAACCGGCATGGAAGGCTTGTCGATGACGCTGGAACAGTATTACTGGGACGGCACATCATGGACACCGACCGCACGGCCGAATTACACCGCAACCGTAAAAACCGACAGCAACGGGGAATACCAGTTTGATGATGTTCCCACATTTGTGGAGGTCGACGGCAAACGCTATCTGGCTGGCTATCGGCTGAAACTGGACGCACTGCCGAAGGACGCTGACGGCAAGATCACCTATGGCATTACCAAGGCAGGTGGTGACAGCAAGTTCCAAAGACTTGAAAACCCGTATCAGAGCGAGAACCTCTATCTGACAGCACCGGATGAATACTTGATTCTGGCAGCAGCTGCACAGCCAAAAACAGATCCAGAATACCGAAAGACCTACAACGGCAGCGACTATGACATTGCGGATGCTGCAGACCAGGCAAACTGGAACGGCGGTTTGAAACAGGTCGAAAAGGCGCAGATCGTTGGACGTGTCTGGGACGATGCGAATTACAACGGCTTGCAGGATACCGGCGAAGGAAACATTTCCGGCGTAGAAATTACGTTGGAGCAGTACTACTGCGATGCCAACGGCAACTATCAGCCTACCGGCAAATCCCCCCAGAAGGATCATGATGCCAACGGCGAGTACCGGTTTGACAATGTGGATACGTTCTGCAATGTGGACGGCAAGACCTATCTCTGCTATTATCAGCTGAAAATGACAGGCAAAGTGCCGGACAATTACACCATTACCTGGTACCGGCAGGGCGATGATCCCGCAAGGGACAGCGATCTGGATGCGGAGAGCCGTTATCTGACGAAAGACACCTATTTTGTTTGTGCAGCTGCGGATACGGACAGCACGGATTATACAGTGGACGGCAGAGATATTCTCCGAAAGGAAGATGTTTCCGGTTATGATGCCGGCTTTACACAGTTGGCAGTAGGGGACATCTCCGGACGGATCTGGATCGACCATGATTACAACGGCATCCAGGATAAGTCGGATGATGATGCCAATACCGCAGAGGACAAGGCGGCAATTGCAAATGTCACCGTCAGGGCAATCCAGTATTACTACGACGGCAGCCAGTGGCAGCCGAACGACACGGCGTATACAGCCAGCACAAGCACAGATGCAGACGGCAAATACACACTGGCGAATCTGCCCACCTGGGTGAGAATCAACAATATGGATTTTGCCGCAGGCTATCAGCTTTGCCTGGAAGATCTCCACGGCAACTATCTGGCGACACAGTATCGTGTGGGAACTGACCGCACCAAGGACAGCGACCTCAGACTGGACAGCGCATATCTGACAAGCACAAATGAATTTATTGTACCGGCGGCAGATGCGTACAGCGATGCCGACGGAAACCAGAACCGTGCATCCGTACGGGAAGTGCCGGATGCAAACGGTACGATGTACCAGGTAGACCTGGTCCGCAGCAAGAATACCGGACATTATGATGCCGGACTCAAGCAGCAGGACAAGGGTGTTATCCGTGGCACGATCTGGGACGACAAGAACTATGACGGTTTGTACAATCTGGACGAAGTGCCGGTGGCGACTTCGGTTCGTGTGATACTGAAACGTGACATCTATGAGAATGGAAAATGGGTACCGGATGATACATTCGGCGAAGTTTCCAAGATCGTGGACAACGGTTCGTATCAGTTTGACGGTCTGGATGTTCATGTGCCGGGAGATCTGTCTGACGGCAGCGCTGCGGACAACAAGGACCGCATCTATGGTTACTATATCGAACTGGATCTGGCAACTGTGCCGGATACCTATGCGGTGACCAAGCAGTACGCAAAACCGGATCGGGATCAGCTGAACAGTTTCCTGGATCCTGAGGACGGCAGTCTGATGGCAGAGGACGAATCACATATTATTCTGGCAGCTAAGGCAACAGAAGGCGTGACGGAACATACTGTCACCATCGGCGATGTAACATATGCGCCGGCGGATCTGTCGAAATCCATCGCATCGCATAACGGCGGTTTGACGAAGATCGAAAACGCATCCATTGACGGCTACATCTGGAACGATGCCAATTACAACGGCATCCAGGATGCGGACGAAGTGGGTATCGCAACGGCAACCGTCAAGCTGACCCGGAAGTATTACGACGACGCTGACAAGCAGTGGAAACCGGACGATAGTTTTGCACTTGTGGCAGACGGTACACCGGTGGCAACGGGTACACCAGTCGCAACGGCAACGCCGGTAGCAACAGGTACACCGGTAGCAACCGGAACGCCGACTGCAACAGTATCCGGTGACGGACACTATCGTTTCGACAATCTGCCCACATTTGTGGAGATCGGCGGCAAGCGCTATCTGGCAGGTTATCAGTTGAGTCTGAATGAAATGCCGGAGGGTTATGCTGCAACGAAATTCCGAATGGGAAATGACATCACGAAGGACAGCGATTTGTATGTGCAGACTGCAACAGGCATCAGCACACTGAACCTGTACAAGGATGCAGACGAGGTAATCATTCTGGCGGAGGCATCCAGCGGCAATGCGTATTACGACAGAACCGTTGGCGGCACAGCCTATGACATCGTCAAGGCGAAGAGCAATACAGATCACGCCGGCGGCTTAACGCCAATCGAGACCGCAGCCATTGACAGCTACATCTGGAACGATGCCAACTACAACGGCATCCAGGATGCGGACGAAGTGGGCGTGGCAACGGCAACAGTTAAGCTGACCCGGAAGTATTACGACGATGCTGACAAGCAGTGGAAACCGGACGATAGTTTTGCGCTTGTGGCAGACGGCACGCCGGTGGCAACAGGAACGCCAGTTGCAACGGCAACGCCGGTAGCAACGGGTACGCCGGTAGCAACGGGTACGCCGGTCGCAACAGGTACACCGGTAGCAACCGGAACGCCGACTGCAACGGTATCCAGTGATGGACACTATCGTTTCGACAATCTACCCACATTTGTGGAAATCGGCGGTAAGCGCTATCTGGCAGGCTATCAGCTGAGTCTGAATGAAATGCCGGAGGGCTATGCTGCAACGAAGTGCCGTGTCGGAAATGATGTCACAACGGACAGTGACCTGTTCGCTGATACGCTGAATCTGTATGAGAATGCAGACGAGGTAATCATACTGGCACAGACGTCCAGCGGCAACACGTATTATGACAGAACCGTGGGCGACAAGACATACGACATTGTAAAGGCAAAGGACAACACGGACTATGACGGCGGCTTAACGCCCATCGAAACTGCATCCATTGACAGCTACATCTGGAATGATGCCAATTACAACGGCATCCAGGATGCGGACGAAGTGGGTGTGGCAACGGCAACAGTCAAGCTGACCCGGAGCTACTATGACACGCACGACACCACCTGGAAACTGGATGAGGATTTTGTGCTTGTGGCAACGGGTACACCGGTAGCAACGGCAACGCCTGTTGCAGCCGGAACGCCGACTGCAAGCGCATCCAATGGTCACTATCGCTTTGAAAATCTGCCGACCTTTATAGAAAAGGACGGTCAGAGATATCTGGTTGGCTATCAGATGCAGCTTTGCGAAATGCCGGAGGGCTACACAGCAACGAAGTACCATGCGGCGGCAGACAGCAATAAGGACAGCGATCTGATCGCAGGCACGCTGGATCTCCAGGAGCCGGACAACTTCTTGATCCTGGCGAGCGCATTCAGCGGAAACACACCGTATTGCTATCAGGTACGTGGCGTGGATTATGACATTGTCAAGGCGGCAAATATCACCGGCTATGACGGCGGTATTGTACAGAAGGATTCCGGTGCGTCCATCTCCGGCATTGTCTGGGATGATGCAGACCGGGATCATGAGATCGGCGACGGCGAGTCCGGTATTGCCAATGTAAAGATCATCCTTCAGCAGTATTATTACCGCAATGGAAAGTGGGAACTGCTGCCCGATGCGAAACAGACTGCCTATACCAACGCAGACGGAGCGTATCGTTTTGACGATCTGCCTTTGTCTGTGACGGTAGACGGCGTCACATATCTGGCAGGCTATCGCCTGTGGATCGACAGCATCCCGGCAGGGTATAACGCTGAGGAATATATCAAGGCGAATAATGAAAAATTATCGTCCGGTCGTTTGGAAATCAAGACAGATAACCGCACACTGAATGGCTGCATTGTTCTGGGAATACCGGAAGAAAAGGATATCACGTCCGGAACTTGTCTGGATGGGTTCAACACCGCCAAGGGCGAAGATGTGGTATCTCTGAACGTGTATCTGAATCGTGATCCGGAAGAGACTACGACGACAACAACAACAGTCACCGGTACGGTTACAACGACAACGGAGACAGCCGCAGGCTCGGCAGAGTCTACGACACAGACCAGTACAGCGGCATCTGCAGAAACCACTTCTGCAACAGGCGGTACAGCACAAACCAGTACAACAACGGTGCGTGTGACAGCCGGCACAACGGAAACGCAGACGGCTGAAACCACCACCACACATACCACATCGGCAGCACATACGACAGTAACCACGACACACACAGCAGGCAATACCACAACATCAAAACAGACCACACATATCACAGCACAGATAACCACAACAACGGCGAAAGCTACGGCATCGCCGGCAACACACACCGGAACACAGACGACTACCGCAACGACACATACCACAAGTCGCAGAACGACGACCAGCACGACCAGGGCAACCGGTACGGAGACTTCTCAGACAAAGGGAACGACACGCACCACATTGACCACACCGACTGCTGTTATCACTACGACAACGACTACCACCACAGCAACACACCGCACCACTTCTTCCGCAGCATCGCAGACAACGGCAACGGTTACGCTTTCCAGCGCAGGCCCGACCAACACAACGACTACCACACATACCACAATCCAGACCACACAAACGACCTCGAAACACACGGTGCAGACAACGACATCCCGTCAGAACGGCACCACATCTTCTGCGACTTTGACAGAAACCAGCCGCACGACTTCTACAACAGTCACTGCGACGGAAACGACCAGTTCAAAGCCGGCAGGCAGCAGTGTTTCAAGTGCAACACACACCACACAGACAACGACAAACACCACGACAACAGAAAATACCACTTGTGAGACATCGGATACTTCTACCAGCATCCGACAGACTACATCCCGGAAGAATCACGTGATCGTGGATACCACAACGACTACGACCATTACCACAGACAGAGATCATGCAGCAGACAACAGCACGCAGACGACGACAACGGCTGCCACAGATGTTTCTGCACAAACATCTGTCAAGAAACGAATTCCGCTGCCGCAGCGGCAGAACATTCCGGGAACGCCAAAGACAGGAGAAAGCACACTGCATATCACCATTTTGATTGCAGCCTGCGGATTCTCGCTGCTGCTGGCGATCCTGACAAAGCGGCGTAAAAAGTAACTGCGCTTTCGGATTGATCCGGAACGCACAGCAAAGGAGCTGCATCGACTTCGGGAAACCGGAGCGGTGCGGCTCTTTTTGCATCTTACCGTCGGAAATCGACCACTTGCGTTTTAGGGCTTGTTATCCGGTCAGAAAAAAGGTATAATCAAGATAACAGATTCCGAAGAACAGAGAGGACAGTGATGGATATGGAAAAATGTATTGAGATTCAAAATCTGCAAAAGAGTTTCGGCGCAATCCATGCCGTAAACAACTTATCGCTGCAAGTGGAGACAGGACAGCTTTTTGCATTCTTAGGTGTCAACGGCGCCGGAAAAAGCACTACAATCTCCATGATATGCGGTCAGCTCCGGCAGGACGCCGGTCAGATCTATGTGAACGGCAGGAATACGCTGAAAAACATGAACGCCATCAAACAGGATATCGGCGTGGTGTTTCAGAACTCCGTCCTGGACAGACAGCTTTCTGTGCAGGACAACTTGAAAAACCGTGCGGCGCTGTACGGCATCACCGGGAAGGCATTTCAAAAGCGTCTGTTTGAACTGGATGACCTACTGGAGCTGCGGCCGCTTTTGAAGCAGAGTGTGGGAAAGCTTTCCGGCGGACAGCGGCGGCGCATTGACATCGCCCGTGCCATCTTTCACCGTCCTCAGCTGCTGATTCTGGACGAACCAACCACGGGACTGGACCCGCAGACACGGCAGACGGTCTGGAATGTCATTTCCGTCCTGCAAAAGAAAAAGCACATGACCGTTTTTCTGACGACGCACTATATGGAAGAGGCTGCCGGTGCAGACCGAATTGTGATTCTGGATGAGGGAAAGATCGCAGCGGAGGGAACGCCGCTGGAGCTGAAAAACCGCTATACCGGGGATTATATCACGCTGTACCATGCAAAGGAATCCGCAGTGGCGTCTTTGCAGATGCCCTATGAGACATACGGCGAGGCGTTCCGCATATCTGTGCCGGACACCCGGACGGCAACAAAACTCATCGTACAGCATCCGGAATTGTTCCAGGATTATGAGATCATGAAAGGCAGAATGGATGATGTATTCCTGGCTGTGACAGGAAAGACGACAGGAGGTGCTGCTTATGCTGAAAGCCATGGTATTGCGTAACATCAAGCTGTATTTCAAGGACAAGGGAATGTTTTTCACTTCGCTTATCACGCCGGCAATTCTGCTGGTGCTGTATGCGACTTTTCTGGGGAGTGTTTACCGGGATTCGTTTACCGCAAATCTTCCGGACGGCTTTTCGCTTTCTCAAAAGCTGATCGACGGCGCTGTCGGGGCGCAGCTCATTTCTTCCATTTTTGCGGTCAGCTGCGTTACTGTGCCGTTCTGTTCCAATATGCTGATGGTGCAGGACAAGATCACCGGTGCCCGGAAAGATCTGACCATTTCGCCGGTAAGCAGTGCTGTCTTGTCCGGCAGCTATTTCCTGGGTGCGGCGATTTCTTCGCTGCTGGTATGCTTTGCGGCGCTGGCGCTGTGTCTGGGATATGTGCGGACGATCGGCTGGTTCTTTTCCGGAAAGGATATCCTGCTACTCAGTGCGGACATTGTGCTGCTGGTGCTTTTCGGCACGGCGCTTTCGTCGCTGATCCACTTTTTCCTCAGCACCCAGGGGCAGATCTCCGCAGTGGGAACACTGGTCAGCGCCGGCTACGGCTTTCTCTGCGGTGCATATATGCCCATTTCCAGTTATGGTAGCGGACTGCAAAAGGTGCTGTCCTTTCTGCCCAGCACGTATATGACAGCGCTGGTGCGGAATCACACCATGCGTGGCGTTCTGGCGCAGATGGAGACAGACGGTGTTCCGAAAGCGCTTGTGGATGCCATCCGGGAGTCGCTGGACTGTACCGTAAAATTTGCCGGGAAAACGGTGACCGTCCCTGCCATGTATGCGTATATCGGCGGCGCAGTTCTGGTGCTGCTGGGCGCATATCTTGCCGTGCATTATCTGGCAGAAAGGAAACGAGTCCATTCATGAAAGTGACCATTGAAAACCTGCCGCCAGGAGAAGAGGCGGAGATCATCATACGTGCCAATACACTGTCCCAGCGTGTGATGGATCTGCTCCATGCACTGCAAATGGAGAACGAAAAACTGATGCTGTATCACGAGGATGGCAGCATGAGCGTGCTGCATCCGGACAGTGTGTATTATTTTGAGTCCGTGGATAACAAGGTATTTGCATATGGAAAATCGGAGGTGTCGGAATTGAAACAGAAGCTTTATGAACTGGAACAGCGGTTTGCCGGGACGGATTTTATCCGAATCTCGAAGTCGATGATTTTGAACCTGGCAAAAGTGGAACGGTTTGCGCCGTCATTCAGCGGACGTTTCGAGGCAATCCTGCAAAACGGCGAAAAAGTTATGATTTCACGGCAGTATGTTCCTGCTCTGAAAAAACAGCTTGGACTGTGAGGTGCGGCGATGAAGAACCGATTCAAGCGTTTTCTTTCCGTGACGACAGCGGCTGTGACTGGTACGCTGATCGCCTGCATCTTTTGGTATGGAATCTACTGTCTGACGGGGCAGCGGCAACTCTGGCACTCCTGGATCCCGTATGCAGTATTGCCGGAGATCTTGTCCATTGGTGTGCTGGCAGGCGGCATTACGGAGCTGGTCCTGCCCCATAAGGACGTGAGCAACCGGGAGGGGATGATACGGCTGACCATTCACTATGTGCTGGTTACGGTATCTGTACTGGTGTGCGGATATTTTTACGGTTGGTACACTCCGAATTTTTTTGGCGTTCTGGGAATGTGTCTGACCAGTGCAGCGGTTTATTTTTTCACGTCTGCGCTGAACTATCAGGTATTCAAAAAGACGGCAAATGAAATGAATCAGAAACTCAAGGAATATCATGAAAAAAAGGCTGACTTGCCAGGCATTCTTTTGGAGGAAAGCAAAGATGAAAAAGACGAATAAAAAGTTTTGGCTGGCTGCGTTGCTGACAGCAGCTGTGCTGACGGGTGTTTCCGGCTGCGGCGAGATCACAACACCCTCGTCCAGTCTGACGGAGCGCAGCACAGAGACGACCGCAGAACAGACCCAGGCAGAAACAACGGCTGCCCCGGAAGAGACGGCAGAGACCACCGATACAAAGACAACGGCTGCGGAGACGCTGCCGGCACAGGAAAGCAGTGAGACCACGGCAGCGGAGACCACAGCCGTCTCACAGAGCGCCGGGGACACATCTGCCTATGAAGAAACGGCAGAACGCCTGTTCGGCGCACTGGATTATATCGACCAGATCGGCGCCGGCAATCTGCCGAAGGACGAAAGTGATACCATTCGTTCGACCGGGTCGGGCGCTGTTTATGAGAAGGTGGCAAAAACCCAGTTTTCCAGTACAGCAGATCTGAAAGCCTACATGGAATCCAGCTTGACCCAGAAGATGATCGACAGCCGCTATGCAGCGATTCTCGGTACAGACCAGCCGCTGTACATTGACGCAAACGGCAGTCTGTACGGCAGGCAGTTTGCCACCAGCGGCGGATTCTCCTGGACTTCCGGAAAAGCAGAGGTCTCGGATCTCTCAGATAGCGCATTCACTGCATCCATGCAGTATGACGACTTTGGCGCATCTGCAACGCTGACGGCGCAGATCGTTTTGGAAAACGGACAGTGGAAAATTGATTCGATTCAGCAGACAAACTGAAAAGAGGAACAGCAATGAAAAAATGGTTTGCAGAAGAATTTGCATTTACCATAACGGTGACCGGATTCCTTCAGAGTGAACAGACGGAAAATTACTGTCGAAACGGGGAAGAGATCGGAGATCGCTACTGCTGTACCTATGGTTGTTCGGTGAATACAGATGGCTATGGGATATGCAGCAAGGTCATGCTACTGTTGTATCCGCTGATGGATGCAGTGCGCAGCGGCGGCGATTTGAGAAATCTTGGCGGCGACGGAAAATACAGCAAGACTGTGGTTTGTCCCGATGGCTGTGTGATATTCCGTCTGACAGCAGAACCGCTGGGAAACCCGAATTTTTATCAGACAATAAAATCATAATCCAAAAAAAGCACTGCGGAACAAAACCGTTCCGCAGTGCTTTTTGCGTTGTGTCTAAAATGTAAACTTTTGCGTTTGGGTATTGACTTGGAGCTGACTCCAGGTGCTATAATATGCTTGCAGGAGGTGAGAGAAAGCATGACCATCAAGGAAGTCAGTGAAACCTATCACATTTCGCAGGACACGCTGCGCTATTATGAGCGTGTTGGCATGATCCCCAGAGTGACCCGGACGCCCAGCGGCAACCGGGACTACCAGCCGGATGATCTGGGCTGGGTGGAGCTTGCCATTTGTATGCGGAATGCCGGTCTGCCGGTGGAGGTGATGATCGAATACGTCAAGCTTTGCCAGGAAGGTGACAATACCATTCCGGCACGGCTTCAGCTGCTGCTGGATCAGCGGGATGCTCTGCTGGATCAAAAGGCACAGATCGACGTCACGCTGGAACGGCTGAATTATAAGATCAGCCGCTATGAAGAGGCAGTAAAAACCGGAAAACTCACCTGGGACAAATGTTCCCCGAAGAATGAAAACGATTAGGAGGAAAACCATGTATCTGGAAAAAATCAATGCACCGGAAGATGTGAAGAAACTGAATCAAGACGAGATGAATGCGCTGGCGGCTGAAATGCGCCAGGCTTTGATGTTCCGTCTGAGCAAGCACGGCGGTCACTTCGGGCCGAACTTCGGCATGGTGGAGACGACCATCGCACTGCACTATGTGTTTGATTCCCCGAAGGATAAGATCGTTTTTGACGTTTCCCACCAGAGCTATCCCCACAAGATGCTGACCGGCAGAAAAGACGCATATCTCTATGAGGAACATTTTGACGATATCTCCGGCTATACCGATCCGCATGAGAGCAAGCACGATTTCTTTACCGTGGGTCATACTTCCACCTCTGTCAGCCTTGCCAGCGGTCTGGCAAAGGGACGTGATCTGAACGGCGAAAGCGGCAATGTGATCGCTGTGATCGGTGACGGCTCACTCAGCGGTGGCGAGGCGCTGGAGGGTCTGGACTTTGCCGGCGAGATGGACACCAACTTTATCATTGTGGTCAATGACAACGATATGTCCATCGCAGAGAACCACGGCGGTCTGTACAAGAATCTGAAACTCCTCCGGGATACAGACGGCAAGGCAGAGTGCAACCTGTTCCGGGCAATGGGACTGGACTACGTTTTCGTGAAGGACGGCAACGATATCCCGTCTCTGATCGCTGCATTTCGTCAGGTCAAGGACAGCACAAAGCCGGTAGTGGTACACATCGTGACACAGAAGGGCAAGGGCTATGAACTGGCAGAACAGCACAAGGAGCAGTGGCACTGGTGTATGCCGTTTGATCCGGCTACCGGAAAGACTACGGTTTCGTTCGGCGGTGACGGCGATTTCGGCAGCTTTACCTGTGAGTACCTGCAAAAGAAGATGGCAGAGGACAAGCGTGTCTGTGCCATTACTTCTGCTACGCCTACCGTATTCGGATTTACGGAAGATATCCGGAAAAAGGCAGGCAAACAGTTCATTGATGTAGGCATTGCAGAAGAGCAGGCTGCCGCTATGGCATCCGGTATTGCGAAAAACGGCGGAAAGCCGTTCTGGGGCGTATACAGTTCTTTCTTACAGCGCACCTATGACCAACTGTCCCAGGATGTCTGCATCAATCAAAGCGCTGTGACGATCTCCGTTTTTGCAGCCTCTGTCTTTGGCATGAATGATGTGACACATCTGGGCATCTACGATATTCCCATGATCTCCAACATCCCGAACCTGGTTTATCTGGCGCCGGTAACGGTGGAGGATTATCAGGCAATGCTGGATTGGGCGCTGGATCAGAACGAACATCCGGTTGCGATCCGTGTGCCGGCACAGTATGTTTCGGACGGCAAGGCAGTGACAAAGGACTTCGGAGAACTGAACCGCTATGAAGTGACACAGCAGGGAAGCGGCGTGGCAATTCTGGCGCTGGGTTCGTTCTATCACCTGGGTGTGGCAGCAGCCGAGAAGATCCGGGAAAAGACCGGTACTGCACCGACTGTTATCAACCCGTATTATATCACCGGACAGGACACCGCACTGCTGGAACAGCTGAAAGCAGATCACAAGGTTGTGATTACGCTGGAGGACGGCATTCTGGACGGCGGATTCGGTGAGAAGATCGCCCGGTTTTACGGCGACTCTGCCGTAAAGACAAAGTGCTTTGGTCTGAAAAAAGAATTCCTCGATCGTTATAATGTACAGGAAGTTCTGAAAGAGAATCATCTGACAGCAGAACAGATCGCAGATGATGTAGCTGAGATGCTGTAAGCACTGTATTGAAAAGAATCACAAAGCAGATTTCGTGCGGGAATCCCTCATGGAATCTGCTTTTTTGTTTCTGTCCCGGGGTATGAAACGCAGAAAAAACGGTTCTTCTCTGAAATTCACTTTATATTTACAAAAAATAAACATAAAAAGTGATTTCGACTATTGACAGACCTCTGTTTTTCTGCTATAATAATAAAGCTGAATGCGACACATGAAAAACATGAAGAGCGAGTGTGCTGGAATTGGCAGACAGGCACGTTTGAGGGGCGTGTGCTTCGGCGTACGGGTTCAAGTCCCGTCACTCGCACCACTTCCTCAAATCGCAGGAAGCAGAATAACTGGACAGGTGGTTGAGCTGGTCTAAGGCGCACGACTGGAACTCGTGTATACGTTAATAGCGTATCGAGGGTTCGAATCCCTCCCTGTCCGCCAAACTTGCAGTCTTATTTGTGATAAATAAGGCTGCTTTTTTCTTTCTAAAAAAGCATAACAAGAAAAACGGCACTTTTCGAAAAGTGCCGTTTTTGCGTAATTGCTGTTTGATTGTCAGTGTCAGTCGTGACGCTGTTCCTGGTTCGCATACATTTCACAGAATCTCGCAGCGAATGCAGGCTCTTCCTGGTTGGCGTAGAGATGCGCTGTGTCTCCGAAAGCGTTCATCCGGAACAGAGCCACGCCTTCCCGGCGCTCCTCGGTAATCAGCGAAGTAACGGACGTAGGCGCAGCGCAGAACCCGTGCCACAGGATCATAGGGGAGATGCCCAGCAAATGGCTCAGCATGACACAGGTGACACCAAAGTGGCAGAAAAACGCCAGCGTCTCTTCGTTTGGCTGAACTGCACGGTAAAAGTTGTTTTCCCGTTCATAGCCGTGCTGTGTCAGGATCTCGTCCAGACCGTTCCAGACACGCTTTGCCTCGTCGATCACGTGACCCTGCAGCATGGGCAGGGTTTCCGACCAGCGTGTCTTGTCGTAATACTTCGGCTCTGCGGTCCAGTCTGCCGGGAGCTGATCCCAGGCAATTCTTGGTTCGCCGGTGTGAAAATCCGGAATGGGTGCGTGAAATTCCCGCAGCCACGCCAGTTCTGTGGCATCTCTGCCCACTTTTTGCAGTGTCTTGGATGCTGTATCCTTGGCACGTCCCAGGGGAGAGACGTAGAACGCAGTGACCGGCGTGTTCGCCATGCGCTGTCCCAGCAGTTCTGCCTCGTGCCATCCCTTTTCTGTCAAAGAGTCTTTTTCATAGTCCGGATCGCCGTGGCGGATAAATAAAAGTTTCATCGTATCCCTCCGTTTTGTGTTGCTGATAGACGTATGTAAGTGCTTACTGGATTACGACTGCCTGGGAACCCATGGTGGCATACCGTGCCTCTACCACGCTGCGCTTATAGGCAACCAGTCCCTTGCTCTGGTACGGGTCATTCATGTAGTAGTAGTCTTTGTCGTAGCCGACCAGAACCAGGCAATGCTCGTGCCGTTTCCAGGTGAACAGCTTTCCGGTTTCCGGAACGACCCACTGTCTGCCGTTGTCAATCTGCATCATGTTGATGGATGCCCATACTGCAACCGGAATGCCCTTGTCGATGTACTGTGTCAGCAGAGACGAGAACGATGTGCCAGTGATGTTTTTTGCAGTTTTCCCATTGGTCAGAATTTTATTCAGTGCATTGGTGATAACTGGCGCATAGCAGCCGAAACCGCTGGACGAACGGGGATCGCCTACAAATTTTGTGCTGGGATCCGGGCCGTATTGTGTGCCGTTTTTCCAGTAAAAGCTGCCCTTGTCCAGGTATTTGTCAACAAAATCGGCAATGCTGGTGCTGTAGCCTGCCTGCCGCAGCAGCATGACTGCACTGGCGCTTTCACAGCCAGTGGGAAAACCGCTTTGGCTGAGATAGGGGACGGACAGGATGCGCTTGATGATAACGCCGTTTGCGTCCGTGGTAATGCCGTTGATGGTGGTATTCTTTTGCAGGATGCCGGTGTCCTCTGCCAGCAGATACTGCTTGCCGTCGATCTCGGTGACCCCACGCATCAGTACGCCGTCCTTGCGGAAATAGTAGGTGTTCTTTCCAACGGAAGTCCAGCCGGTCGCCATCGTGCCGTCGTCCAGGAAGTAATAGCTGGAGCCGCTGGCATCGGTTTGCCATCCGGTCACTGCTGAGCCGTCTGCGCGGAAACAATAGCGCTTTCCGTTGATGGTCTGCCATCCGGTGCAGAGCTTTGCCTCTTTATCGAAATAGTAGCGTTTCCCGGAAAGCTCCAGCCACCCGACCTTGGCGGCACCGTCTTCTTGGAAGTAATAGGTCTGATCGTCGATGGTCTGCCATCCGGTGAACATGGCGCCGTCTACATCGTTGAAATAGTATGTTTTCCCGTTCTGATAGAACCAGCCCGTGTGATATGCGCCGTCACCGTAGTAATAACGTGTAATTCCGTTTGGCAGTTCTGTCAGCCCTTCTGCGATTGCACCGTTTTCCTTGTCAAAGGGGTAATACTCACCGTCCACTTCCTGCAGGCTGGTATATTTGCCGTCTTTTTCGGTAACGTAATAGTATCCGCCGTTCCAGATGATCCAGCCGAACGTGATCTCGCCGGTAACCGGATCGTAGAAATACCGCTTTCCGTTTACGGTCTGCCATCCGGTGTGCAGTGAACCGTCCTCATAAAACCAGTACGGTTTGCCGTCAATGGTGTGAATGCCGCCTTTTACAACAGCGCCCTCTTCGTCGGCATAGTAGACCGGGCTGGTGTTTGTGTCTGTCCGGAAAAAGCCAGTCATGACAGCGCCGTCCTCGCCGAAGAAATATCTCCGGCTGATGCTGCCGTTTGTCAGAACCAGCCAGCCGGTCTGCATTTCACCGGTTTCCGGGTCGTAGTAATAGCGCTTGCCGTCGATTGTTTCCCAGCCGCTGTGCTGTGTATCGTCCGGCTGTGTGGTTGCAGTTGCCACCGGCGGCGCAGTGACGATCTCTGCTGCGGTATCCGCAGAAACTGGAGCTGCCAGAAGTGACAATGCCAGTGCTGCAGCAGCTGCTGCACCGGCGCCGGCAAATTTTTTCCAAATGTGGTGCATGATGTATCCTTTCCCTCATAAGAGATGCTGTCTTTTTGTGATTGCCCGACCGTGTGGGACAGGCTCTTATACCATTATACGAGAACCGGCGGAAATTGTCAATGCTTTGTAAATTTTCGGCGTTTTCTGCAAAAAGGGAAGAAAAAGAGAACTTTTTTACAGCAGTTTTTTGCGGCGGCTGGAAACACAATCTTATATAATGTTGTATCACGCTGTTTTCTGCGATATTGCCTTGACTTTTTCGTCTCTTTCTGCTATGATAAATGCTGGACAGTATTCCGTGATCGGAAATTGTACTATTCCCTTTTGGAGGAAAAAATATGAAACAAACGGTACAGACACTACAGGCGATGAAAGAGCGTGGCGAAAAGATCGCTATGCTCACCTGCTATGACTACACCATGGCAAAGCTGATGGATGCCGCCGGGACAGATATGCTGCTGGTAGGGGACTCTCTGGGCAACGTGATCCTTGGTTATTCCGACACCATCTCCGTGACCATGGAGGACATGATCCACCACACGGCAGCAGTTTCCAGAGGCGCTCAGAATGCCCTGGTCGTTGCAGATATGCCGTTCCTGTCCTATCAGACTTCGGTGTATGACGCAGTTGTCAATGCCGGACGGCTGATGAAAGAGGGCAGAGCCGGCGCAGTAAAGCTGGAAGGCGGCAAGCTGGTCTGCGAGCAGATTCGTGCGATTGTCAACGCATCCATTCCGGTGGTCGCTCACCTAGGCATGACGCCGCAGTCCGTAAACACCCTGGGCGGATTCAAGGTACAGGGCAAGACCGCAGAGGCAGCCAGAAAGCTGCTGGAGGACGCCAAGGCAGTGGAAGAGGCGGGCGCATTTGCACTGGTAATGGAGTGCGTTCCGGCAAAGCTGGCAGCGCTCGTCACTAAGACGCTGCATATCCCGACAATCGGCATCGGCGCAGGCGCAGGCTGTGACGGACAGGTCCTGGTATATCAGGATATGCTGGGAATGTTCATGGACTACCAGCCGAAATTTGTCCGGAAGTTTGCAGAGGTCGGAAAGACCATGCAGGACGCATTTGTCACATACCGTAATGAAATACAGGCTGGGAATTTCCCGGCAGAAGAACATTCGTTTGCCATTTCCGATGAAGTAATGGCACAGCTGGAACAGGAGGCACAGGCATGAAGATTGCAGAAACCGTTGCAGAAGTACGTCAGCAGGTCAAGGCATGGAGAAAAGAGGGACTGACCGTTGGTCTCGTTCCCACCATGGGATATCTCCACGAGGGACACCAGAGTCTGATCGCAAAGGCGTGTGAGCAGAACGATCGTGTGGTTGTCAGCGTCTTTGTGAATCCCACTCAGTTCGGACCGAACGAAGATCTGGAAAGCTATCCCAGAGACCTGGAACACGATGCAGCGCTCTGTGAAAGCACAGGCGCAGCGCTGATTTTCCATCCCACACCGGCAGAGATGTATCCCAAGGGCTTTTGCAGCTTTGTGGATATGGATGTGCTGACAAAGGAACTCTGCGGTCTGAGCCGTCCTGTGCATTTCCGTGGCGTCTGCACTGTCGTATCCAAGCTGCTGCACATTGTACAGCCGGACAGAGCTTATTTCGGAGAAAAGGATGCACAGCAGCTGGCAGTTATCCGCCGTATGGTGCTGGATCTGAACATGGATGTTGAAATTGTGGGATGCCCCATTGTCCGTGAGGCAGACGGTCTGGCAAAAAGCTCCCGGAACACCTATCTCAGCCCGGAAGAACGCAAGGCTGCCCTGGTGCTGAGCCGTAGCATCTTTGCCGGCAAAAAGCTGGCAGAATCCGGAGAAACCGATGCAGCAAAGCTGGTTCAGGCAATGACAGAGATCATCGAGGCAGAACCGCTGGCAAAGATCGACTATGTAAAGGTGGTTGATCTGATGACCATGCAGCAGATCCCGAAACTGGACAGACCGTTCCTGGCGGCAATGGCAGTTTACATCGGAAAGACCCGTCTGATCGACAACTTTATGATGCAGGCAGGAGGTGCCGCTGAATGACCATCACCATGCTGAAAGGCAAGATCCACCGTGCCACTGTGACACAGGCGGAACTGAACTACGTGGGCAGCATTACCGTAGATGCGGATCTGCTGGACGCTGCCGGAATCCTGGAGTATGAGGCAGTCCAGGTCGTCGATGTGAACAACGGCAACCGTTTTATGACCTATACCATTGCCGGAGAGCGTGGCAGCGGCGTGATCTGTCTGAACGGTGCGGCAGCACGCCAGGCGCAGACCGGCGACAAGGTGATCCTGATGTCCTATGCCCAGGTGACGCCGGAAGAGGCGAAAGCCATGCAGCCGAAGGTGGTTCTGGTGGACGACAAAAACGCTGTTTCCAAAATCTCACACTATGAAAAGCACGGCGAACTGGCATAAGGCGGTGGGGAAATGCTGAAAGGAAAAACGGTTGTTCTGGGTGTGACCGGCAGTATTGCCGCCTATAAGATCGCATCACTGGCAAGCAGTCTGGTGAAACTTCATGCGGATGTCCATGTGCTGATGACGCAGAACGCCACAAACTTTATCAACCCCATTACCTTTGAAACACTGACCGGGAACAAGTGCCTGGTGGATACCTTTGACCGGAATTTCCAGTTTGATGTGACCCATGTGAGCCTGGCGAAAAAGGCAGATGTAATGCTGATTGCACCAGCCTCTGCAAATGTGATCGGAAAGATCGCCGGCGGCATCGCTGATGATATGCTGACTACCACGGTCATGGCAAGCACGGCGCCGGTTCTGATCTCGCCGGCAATGAATACCCATATGTATGAGAATCCCATTGTGCAGGATAATCTGGAAAAGCTGAGACGTTTCGGGTACAAGATTATTGCGCCGGCGGTGGGAATGCTTGCCTGCCGGGATGTGGGCGCCGGAAAAATGCCGGAGCCGGAAACGCTGCTGGAGTGGATCTTACAGGAAATCGCCTGTGAAAAAGACCTCAGCGGCAAAAAGATTCTGATTACAGCCGGACCTACCCAGGAATCCCTGGATCCGGTGCGGTATCTGACCAATCATTCCACAGGGAAGATGGGCTATGCGCTGGCGAAGTGCGCTGCACGCCGTGGGGCAGAGGTCACACTGGTGACCGGACCGACTGCATTGCAGCCGCCGCTGTTTGCGGAAACCGTTCCCGTGACAACAGCGGAGGAGATGTACCAGGCGGTCACATCCCGTGCGGCACAGCAGGATGCCGTGATTATGGCGGCGGCTGTGGCGGATTATCGCCCCACCGAAATCGCCGCAGAAAAGCAAAAGAAAAAGGACGGCGATGCGGTGATACCGCTAACCCGGACGAAGGATATTCTGGCATATCTGGGGCAGCATAAGCCGGAAGGGCAGTTCCTCTGCGGCTTTTCCATGGAGACAGAGCATATGCTGGAAAACTCCAGGGCAAAGCTGGAGAAAAAGCATCTGGACATGATCTGTGCCAACAATCTGAAAGTAGACGGCGCCGGGTTCGGCACGGATACCAACGTGGTGACACTGATTCGAAAGCACTCGGAGCAGGAACTGCCGCTGCAATCCAAAGAAATGGTGAGTCATGCCATTCTGGATGTGATTGCGGATGCCCTGCAGTGAAAATGCTTGGGAGGCAACCAATGAAACGAAAATGGCATACGATATTTTGCCTGGTCTCGCTGCTGGGCGTATTTCTGCTGAGCGGCTGTGCCGGGCAGGAGAATGCCGCTGCACCCTATGCCGGATATGGCTATGATGCTGACGGGAACGGGACAAGTTCGGAGACTACCACAATGGGCAGTCTGCAAAAGAACAATGGAACGAAATCCGACAGCAGCGAAAAAAAGACAACGCCCAAAAGCAACTGGGAAAATGAGTGGAGCAAGTACGAGAAGAACCAGAATGACGGCTATAACGGCAGTTTTGGACATGACGGCGGAGAAGAGTCCTCTCACGTTTACGATGAGTACGACGGGATGAATTTCGGCTTTGCCTCATGAGAACGGGTTCAGCATCCTCTCGGACGATCTGACGGCGCAGTCAGCGTATGCCCGGATACAGAACATACTCTAATATAAAAAAAGCGGTCTGGAATGCAACTTCCAGACCGCTTTTTTAATACGGGAAATATTCCCGGCACTTATTTCTGATAACCGTTGGGATTGTTTTTCTGCCAGTTCCAGGTGTCACGGCACATATCCGCCAGAGACTTTTCTGTTTTCCAGCCCAGCACACGCAGTGCCTTGTCTGCGTTGGCGTAGCTCTCCGGCAGGTCGCCGGCTCTTCTCGGACCGTAAACATGGGGAACAGGCACATTGTTGACCTTTTCGAAGGTTTCAACGATTTCGGTCACGCTGTAAGGCGTGCCGGTTCCCAGGTTGAAGACCTCCACACAGTCATGCGCCAGGATGTACTCGATGGCTTTGACGTGACCCTTTGCCAGATCGACAACATGGATGTAGTCCCGGCGGCAGGTGCCGTCCGGCGTGTCGTAATCCTGTCCGAAGATCGTCAGCTTGTCCCGTCTGCCTACTGCGACCTGTGCCACATACGGCATCAGATTGTTCGGGATGCCCTGGGGATCTTCGCCGATCTTTCCGGATTCATGCGCACCGATGGGGTTGAAATAGCGGAGCAAGATCACGGAGAGCGCCTCATTTGCCTTGGCAGCATCCTCCAGGATCTGTTCCATCATGACCTTTGTCCAGCCGTAAGGGTTGGTACAGGTGCCACGCTTCATTTCCTCGGTGTAGGGAACCGGGTTTTCTTCTCCGTAAACCGTTGCGCTGGAAGAGAAGATGATGTTGTTCACCTGGTATTTCTGCATACATTCCAGGAGAGACAGCGTGGTGTCGATGTTGTTGCGGTAATAGAGGAGCGGTTTCTGTACCGATTCGCCCACTGCCTTCAGACCGGCAAAATGGATGACAGCATCGATGTGGTTTTCCTGGAAAACCGTTTCCAGCTTTTTGCTGTCCTTGATATCGACTTCATACAGCTTTACAGATTTTCCGGTGATCTCCTCCACACGCTTTACTGCCTCCGGGCAGCTGTTGGAATAGTTGTCGGCAACGACAACCTGGAAACCGGCATTCAGAAGTTCAACCGCAGTGTGGCTGCCGATGTATCCGGCGCCGCCTGCAAGCAAGATCGTTTTCATGGGGTTGCTCCTTTCCTATTGTCAAAAATACGGTGTATCCCTTGTGTACATTTTTAGTATACACCATTTTCAAAAAAAAGTCAATGTCAAAAATGATGCAAGATATGGGGATGAAAACCGTTTTTTTGATTCATTTTGTCATGCGGGACCAGTTGTTCACTCTGATTTTTCCCGCATCAGTGCGATCTCTGCCGCATAACCTGCGTCCTCATTCGGTGTTTCCAGAATAAAGGGAAGGTGTTTCAGTGCAGGATGATTGACCACACGCACCAGTGCGTCCAGCCCGATGCAGCCCTGTCCCAGCTTCTGGTGGCGGTCTTTGTGCGCACCGCAGGGGTTCATGCTGTCGTTGAGGTGTACAGCATACAGGCGGTGCAGTCCGATCACCTTGTCAAACTGGGTCAGCACGCCGTCCAGGTCGTCAGCAATGTTGTATCCGGCATCCCAGATGTGGCAGGTGTCCAGGCATACGCCCATTTTTTCTGACAGTGTCACACGGTCCAGGATTTCACGGAGTTCCTCAAAAGAGCGTCCCACTTCGCTGCCCTTTCCAGCCATAGTCTCCAGCAGGACGGTGGTGGTCTGTTCCGGCGTCAGCGTCTGGTTCAGTGCATCGGCGATCTGTGAAATGCCGGTTTCAGCGCCCTGTCCGGTGTGGCTGCCGGGGTGGAAATTATAGTACTGTCCCGGTGTGTACTCCATGCGCTGCATATCATCCTGGAGCATATTCAGCCCGAACTGACGGATGTCCGGCTTGGCGGAACACAGGTTCATGGTGTACGGTGCGTGCGCTACCAGCCGGTCGATGTCATGTTCTTTCGCATAGGCGAGAAATGCCTGGACATCTGCCTCGTTGATCGGCTTGGCAGTGCCGCCTCTGGGGTTTCGTGTGAAAAAGGCGAACGTTGTTGCCCCCAGTTTCACGGCGTGTTTTCCCATGGCGAGATAGCCCTTGGAAGAGGGCAGATGGTTTCCGATTCGCAGCATCGTTAATCCTCCTTTGCTGTGGTTACGGTTGTGACCGCAATTGTTTCCGGTTCGGTCGTAACGATATCTTCCGGCTCGGTGGTGTTGTCCAGATCGTCCATGATGCGCAGAAATACCTTTTCTGCCACATCATAGGTCTCCTGCATTTTTTCTTTGCTGTCCGAAGTCTTGACCGGCTTGCGCAGACTGATGGCAAGGTCACGGTCTACATTGCCGGGGTAGTCGATTTTCGTGGCAAAATCCGTATGGCGCAGATAATAGCCGTCTTTTTGAATATTTTCATGTCCCGGATATTTTTCGCTGAGATCAGTCAGCGTCTCCGATGCCATAATGTAATCGTTGGCTCTGGTGTCAGTAAAGAGCATGACTGCCTCACCCATCTGGAACTCTGCGGAAAGCTTGGTGGCGTTTCCGGTGTAGTAGTCCATATCGTTGATGTTCTCACTAACGGGGATGGGATACACGTCTACGTGAACCTTGCCGTCACCGTTTTCATCGTCTGTGAACTGCTCCAGATACTCTTCCAGCTGCTGGGTGTGGCTCTGCATTTCGGCATCATCGGTGAGCAGCAGCACGATCATATCCGGGCGCTCTTTGGTGACAAAATCCACAATGAGGAACACGAAAATGCCTGCAATAAAGACAGTGATCCCCAGCCACCACTTGTTGTGGTATAAAAAGTTGGAGATCTTTTTCCAAAAGGAAAGCTTAGGTTTCTCTTCCTTTTCCTCATAAATGGTGTCGCTCTCGGTAATGATGCCCTGTTTTAGCCGCATCAATTCGATGCGGTCCTGCTGGATTTTTTTGGCGTATGCCTCTTTTTCTTTTTTCTCACGCTCTGCGAGAATTTCCTGCCGGCGTTCTTCTGCCTCAGCCTCTTTCTGCGCCTCTTTGGCGTCAATTTCCCGCATGGTTTCGATCAGAGACTTGCCCTTCTCTTTTTTGTGCTTTTTCGGCTGCTCCGACGGCGTGCCGGAAGAGCCGTTTTGTTTTTCTTCTTCCTGCATCAAGTGACCTCACTTTTTTAGAGAATATAAAAAGGGGGAATGCACACAGATACAAATGATCTGTACCAATTCCCCCTTATCATTTCAATGTATTGCTTTTGCTTACGCCTCGGTTTCTTCTTCCGCAGCGTCCTCTTCATCCTGTCCCTGTCCCAGCTTCGGCAGCGGCCGCATGGTGGGGAAGAGCAGTACGTCACGAATAGACGGGCTGTCGGTCAGGAGCATCACCAGTCTGTCCAGACCCAGTCCAAGACCGCCCGTCGGCGGCATACCGTATTCCAGTGCGGTGACGAAATCTTCGTCTACTTCACCGGTCATGTCGCCCAATGCACGGCGAGCCTCTACCTGCTTGACAAAACGTTCCTTCTGGTCTACCGGATCGTTCAGCTCAGAGAACGCATTACCCATTTCACGGGCATAGATGAAGTACTCGAAACGCTCTGTGAACGCCGGATTTTCCGGCTTGCGCTTTGCCAGCGGAGAATTCTCTACCGGATAATCGTAAATGATAGTCGGCTGGATCAGCTGTTCCTCAACAAAGGCATCAAAGAATGCGATCAGTACGTGACCCTTGGTTGCATTTTCGCCTTCTTCGACTTCCACGCCCTTTTCCTTGGCGCAGGCTCTTGCGTCAGCATCCGTTGCCCAGTCGTTGTAATCTACGCCGGCATACTTCTTGACGGCCTCTGCCATGGTCAGACGCTCCCACGGTTCGCCCAGACGAATGTCTGTGCCCTGGTAGGAAATAATATCCTTGCCGCAGATCTTCTTTGCCAGTGTGCGGTACATATCCTCGATCAGATCCATCATGCCGTGATAGTCGGTGTATGCCTGGTACATCTCGATGGTGGTGAATTCCGGGTTGTGCGACGGATCCATGCCCTCGTTCCGGAAAATGCGTCCCACTTCGTACACACGGTCGAAACCGCCGACGATCAGCTTTTTCAGATTCAGTTCGGTTTCGATGCGCAGGAACATATCCATGTCCAGCGTGTTGTGATGTGTGACAAACGGTCTTGCAGCCGCAGCGATCTGCAGGGGCAGCAGAACCGGTGTCTCTACTTCCAGATAGCCGATGCCGTCCAGATACGCACGGATCTCCCGGACAATCTGACTTCTGGTAACGAAAGTCTGCTTGACGTTCGGGTTTACGATCAGATCCAGATAGCGCTGACGATAACGGGTATCCTGGTCTTTCAGACCGTGCCACTTTTCCGGCAGGGGCAGCAGGGACTTGGAAAGCATGGTGATCTCTGTTGCATGAATAGAGATCTCGCCCTTGCGGGTGCGGAAAACAAAGCCCTTGACGCCGACGATATCGCCGATGTCCCACTTCTTGAATTCCTTAAAGTTTTCCTTGCCGATGTCATTCATGCGGACGTAAACCTGGATGCGGTCGGTGGAATCCCGTACATCAATGAAGTTTGCACGTCCCATGTCACGCCAGCTCATAATACGGCCGGCAATGGAGATCGGCTGTTCCTTCAGCGTATCCAGCTTTGCCTGGAGCGCCTCTTCGTCCTCGCCGGCCTCTTCCTTGAACTTTGCCTCGGTGACTTCATAGTCCGCCTTGATGCTGGCTGCCTTTGCAGTTACATCATACTTGGTGATGGTAAACGGGTCGTTGCCGTCTGCCTGTCTCTGCCGCAGCTTATCCAGACGAATCTGGCGCAGGGCATTGCTGTCCTGTTCCTGCTCCGGAACGGACGGTGTGTTCTGATTTGCCATTGGATTCACTCCTATATCTATTTTGAATTACTTGCTGATTTCCAGAATTTCGAACTTCAGTTCGCCGGCAGGTGCCTCGATCATAAAGCTGTCGCCGACTTTCTTTTTGAGAGCGCCCTTGCCGATGGGGGACTCGTCAGAGATCTTGCCCTCTTTGAAGTTTGCCTCATTGCTGCTGACGATCTGGAGAGTCTCGATCTTGCCGGTGCGGAAGTTCTTTACCTTGATGGTAGAACCCAGACCGACTTCGTCGATGGAAATGCTGTCATCGTCTACGATCTCAGAGTTGTCCAGGGTGTACTGGATCTCCATGATCTGTGCTTCCATGATTGCCTGTTCGTTCTTTGCCTCATCGTATTCGGCGTTCTCGGAAAGGTCGCCCTGCGCACGTGCCTCTTTCAGTTTCTGTGCCATTTCTGCACGGCGGACGGTTACCAGAAAATCCAGTTCTTCCCGCAGCTTTGCTGCACCGGATTTTGAAATCTGTTTCTTTGCCATAATCTCATGCTCCTTTGATTCCAGGCAGCAGGTGCAGAACGCCAAGTGCCGCCGTGGTTTGGTTTCTCGTGATAGGGCAGCACTGCAATAAATCCGCCTGTGGGCTTTGCACAGTGCTGCCTAGAGTCCTGCCGCTGCCGCAGATCCTGTACTGTGTTCCGGCAGACTCTCAGACATTATTTTATTATAGTATATTTTCAAGGAATTGTCAACTATAAATTTTCCCAAAATCGCCCTTGACAAACCGGCGGAAAACCGATATAATAAGAAATGTGTGAAATGCAGGGAAGAGGAAGAGTATTCTGCGGCTGACTCTGACAGAGAGAAAACGGTTGGTGCAAGTTTTCGGGCGGCGCAGAAAAAGGTAGCCTCAGAGCAGTGCAGGGGAAGCTTTCCGGAAAACGGAAGGTGCGTAGTCTGCACCGGGTGCGCCCGTGACAGCGCAGCAATGAGTGCGGCGTTTTGCCGAATTCAGGTGGTAACACGGACAGCCCAAGCTGATTCGTCCTGAGCAATCTAATTTCCAGGATTGCCGGGGCTTTTTTTATTGGCAGTCGGCGATTCGAATAGAAAGGAACGAACATTTATGAAACAGGAACTGGCAAAATCTTACCAGCCGAAAGACTTTGAAGACCGCATTTATCAGATGTGGAATGACAGCGGCAGCTTTACCCCGCACGTGGATTCTGAGAAAGAACCGTATACGATCGTAATTCCGCCGCCGAACATCACCGGACAGCTGCACATGGGTCATGCGCTGGATGAAACACTCCAGGATATTCTTATCCGCTGGAAGCGTATGTCCGGCTACAGCACCCTGTGGCTCCCGGGAACCGACCACGCATCCATTGCAACAGAGGCAAAGATCGTGGAGGCAATGCGCAAAGAGGGCGTTAAAAAGGAAGACATCGGCAGAGAGACATTTCTGGAACGTGCCTGGGCATGGAAAAAGCAGTACGGCGGCAGAATCGTAGAACAGCTGAAAAAGCTGGGTTCTTCCTGTGACTGGACCAGAGAGCGTTTTACCATGGACGAAGGCTGCAGCAAGGCAGTCAAGGAAGTTTTCATCAAGTATTACCAGGAAGGTCTGATCTACCATGGCGAGCGCATCATCAACTGGTGCCCGAAGTGTCTCACTTCCATTTCCGATGCAGAGGTAGAATATGAGGACCAGGCTGGTCACTTCTGGCACCTGCGCTATCCGCTCAAGGATGGCAGCGGCTATCTGGAACTGGCGACCACCCGTCCGGAAACTCTGCTGGGCGATACTGCCGTAGCAGTAAACCCGAATGATGAACGGTACAAGGATCTGGTGGGCAAGACTCTGATCCTGCCGCTGGTACACCGTGAAATTCCCATTGTAGCAGATGACTATGTGGAGATGGACTTCGGAACCGGCGTGGTAAAGATCACACCGGCGCACGACCCGAACGACTTTGAAGTTGGTCTGCGGCACAACCTGGAAGTTATCAACGTGATGACGGACGATGCCAAGATCGTAGACGCATATCCCAAGTATGCCGGCATGGATCGCTATGAGGCGAGAAAGGCAATTGTAGAAGATCTGAAGGCAGAGGGCGCTCTGGTGGAGATCGAGGACTATAACCACAATGTCGGCACCTGCTACCGCTGCGGCACCACCGTTGAGCCGAGAGTTTCCAAGCAGTGGTTCGTCAAGATGAAACCCCTGGCACAGCCGGCAATTGATGCTGTCAAGAGCGGCAAGACTAAATTTGTGCCGGAGCGTTTCAACAAGATCTATTTCCACTGGCTGGAAAACATCAAGGACTGGTGCATTTCCCGTCAGCTGTGGTGGGGTCACCAGATCCCGGCATTCTACTGCGATGCCTGCGGCGAAATGGTCGTTACCAAGGAAGACCACGCAGTCTGCCCGAAGTGCGGCAAGCCCATGCGCCAGGACCCAGATACTCTGGACACCTGGTTCAGCTCTGCGCTGTGGCCGTTCTCGACTCTGGGCTGGCCGGATAATACAGAGGAACTGAAATATTTCTATCCGACGAATACACTGGTCACCGGCTATGACATCATCTTCTTCTGGGTAGTCCGCATGATGTTCTCCGGTTTGAAGAACATGGGCGAAGTGCCGTTTGATACGGTCCTGATCCACGGTCTGGTACGTGACGAGCAGGGCAGAAAGATGTCCAAGTCTCTGGGCAACGGTATTGACCCGCTGAAAGTCATTGACGAATACGGCGCTGACGCTCTGCGCTTTATGCTGGCGACCGGTAATGCACCGGGCAACGATATGCGCTACAGCGATGACAAGGTAAAGGCTGCCCGGAACTTTGCCAATAAGCTGTGGAATGCGTCCCGTTTTATTATGATGAATCTGCCGGAAGATTTCCAGTACAACGGACTGCCGGAAGATCTGGAACTGGAAGACCGCTGGATCGTTTCCAAGTTCAATGCAGTTGCCAAGGAAGTGGGCGAGAATCTGGATAAGTTCGAGATCGGCGTAGCAAGCGCAAAGATCTACGACTTTATCTGGGATGTTTACTGCGACTGGTACATTGAACTGACAAAGCCCCGTATCCAGGCAGGCGGCGCAACCATGGAAAAGGCACAGGCTGTTCTGGTTTGGGTAATGCGTGGTATGCTGAAACTGCTGCATCCGTTTATGCCGTATATCACCGAAGAGATCTGGCAGGTGCTGACCGGCGGCGAGTCCATGATTATCGTGGAATCCTATCCGGTTTATGATGTAAAGTATGACTATGCCGATGCGGCACAGTTCGAAAAGGTCATTGACGCCATCCGTGCCATCCGGAATCGCCGCACCGAAATGCAGGTTCCGCCGTCCAAAAAGGCACGTGTCTGCATCGAAACCACAGAGCCGGAGCTGTACCGCAGCACTGCCGTATTCTTTGAAAAGCTGGCGTCTGCATCTGCTGTGGAAGTGGGCGAAAAGTTCGAGATGCCGGATGCGGCTACCGCAGTGACCGACAGCGTCCGTATCTTTATCCCTATGGACGAGCTGATCGACAAGGACAAGGAACTGGCACGGCTGAAGAAGGAACAGGAAAAGGTGCAGAAGGATCTGGACTTCCTGAGCAAGAAACTGTCGAACCAGGGATTCCTGGCAAAGGCTCCGGAAAAGCTGGTAGAGGCAGAAAAGGCAAAGCTGGCAAAGGCACAGGAGAAGATGGACAAGATCATGCAGTCTATGGCGGCTTTGCAGTAATTACAGAACAGGGAAGAACTTCTGAACGTCGGACAGGGGAGTGAATGCAATGACGATTTCCGAAGCAATGGCATATATTCAAGGATATCAGAAAAGCGGCAAGCCGGTGCATGACTTGTCCCGGATACAGGCGCTGCTGGATGCGATTGGAAATCCCCAGGAGCAGTTACAGGTGATTCACATTGCCGGGACAAACGGCAAAGGCTCTGTGACGGCTTTCTGTGCGGCGGCAGCCACCGCAGCCGGGTTTCGAACCGGTACGCTGACGTCGCCGTTTATCCAGCATTACACCGACCGCATCCAGATCGACGGGCAGGATATTCCCGGCGAGGCGCTCTGCCGGTTCTGCGAACAGGTGAAGGCGTGTCCCGTTTCGGCGGACTGCTCACAGTTTGAGATCACTTTCGCCATTGCGCTGCTCTGGTTTCTGGAACAGCACTGTGATCTGGTGGTTCTGGAAACCGGCATCGGCGGCTTGCTGGATGCCACGAATGTGGTGAAAAAGCCGCTGGTCTGCGCAATTACTTCCGTATCCTTCGACCATATGGCTCTGCTGGGGAACACGCTCACAGAGATCGCCGCACAAAAGGCAGGTATCATCAAGCAGGGCTGTCCGGTGGTGTTGTCCACGGATAATCCCATGGATGTGGTCTGCCTGGTGCAGGAGACGGCAAAGCAGAAAAATGCACAGCTGGTGATCCCCAATATGCAGGACTGCCGGATTCTTTCGGAAACGCTGGAGGAGACGGTGTTCCAGTACCACAGTTTCACCTATACGCTCCATATGCCGGGGCGTCACCAGGTGTACAACGCCATGACTGCTATCGAGGTGATTCGATTCCTGGGAATGCACGGATATCTGATTACGGCGGCAGTGGCGAACGATGCCTTTTCCAAGGTGCGTGTTCCGGCACGAACGGAACTGCTGCGGAAAGATCCCATGGTGCTGCTGGACGGCGGTCACAACCAGGCAGGCGTTATGGCGCTGGCAGATCTGCTGCGCTCTGCTGGACAGAAACCCATTCACGGCATCTGCGGCATGATCTCCACCAAGGACTATCACACTGCTTGTCAGATACTGGGCGGTGTGCTGGATACGGTCACTTGTGTGGATGACTTCGTGCAGAACGCTGTGCCACGGGAAGAACTGGCGGCGTGCTTTGCAGACCATGCCGGCGTACAGACAGCGGCATCATTCCAGGCGGCATACGCCGATGCGCTGGCGCAGGCGAAAGCCGACGGCGGTATGGTGGTGATCTGCGGCTCGCTGTACCTGGCGAGCGAAGTCCTGCAGCAAATCACGGCAGACGAACAGACAAGACTGTAAAACAGCAGAATATATCAAAAACCGGTGTGGGTGGAAAGCCTGCACCGGTTTTTTGTTTTTCGGCTGAGAAATTGCTTGACATTGCCGAAATTTTGTGGTATAGTAGTATTCATTGCGAGTCCGAAATCGGACAAAAAGGAGGAAACCATATGGATGCAAAAGAGGCACAGCTGCAATATATGCACCTGTATAAAGAAATGGATGCCTCTTATTATGCGCTTTCTTGTGCGCAGCAGCTGGTACCCAGCGAAATGGATATTTACTATGCCATTACCGTTCTGGGAGACGGCTGCCGCCAGCGGGACATCTGCGCACTGGCGCTGAGCCGAAAGCAGACCATCAACTCTGCACTGAAAAAGATGGAAAAGCAGGGACTGCTGCGGCTGGAGTCTGGAAAGGGCAGAGAAAAGCATATCTATCTGACAGCGTCCGGTCGAAGAAATGCTGACGAAAGCGTGAAACCGATTTACGATGCCGAGCAGGCGGCGTTTGCGGAAATGGCAGAGGCAGAACGGGAGCAGCTGGTGGCGCTGACGGGAAAATTCATTCACCTGCTGCAAAAACAAACGGCACATCTGGCGCCGGAATTTCGGGAAAAAGGAGAAAAATAATGCGGATACAGATTTCAGATCATTTTACCATAGGAAAACTGCTGCGGTTTGTTTTTCCGTCTATCATAATGATGATCTTCACTTCTATTTATGGCGTGGTGGACGGATTTTTCGTTTCCAATTACGTGGGAAAAACGCCTTTTGCGGCGGTAAATCTGATTATGCCGCTGCTGATGGCGGTGGGTGCGATTGGCTTTATGCTGGGTTCCGGCGGCAGCGCTCTGGTGGCAAAGACCTGCGGCGAGGGCGATGCCAAACGGGCGAACCGGTATTTTTCCATGGTGATCTATGCGGCAGTTATCATCGGATTTGCGGCGGCGCTGGTGTGCTTTTTCCTCATTCGACCCATTGCATCGATGATGGGCGCACGGGGCGAGATGCTGGAATACTGCGTGCTGTACGCCCGGATCTTGATTTTCACGCTGCCTATGTTTATGCTCCAGAATATGTTTCAGAGCTTTTTTATCACCGCCGAAAAACCGCATCTGGGACTGTATGTGATCCTGGCGGCAGGCGTGGCGAATATGGTGCTGGATTTCCTGTTCATCGTTGTGTTCCATTGGGGACTCGCCGGCGCAGCTGTGGCGACCGGAATCGGAGAGACTATCGGCGGTGTCGTGCCGTTGATCTACTTTGCACGTCCCAACACCAGCCGGTTGAAACTGGTGCGGACAAAGCTGGAATGGCATCCGCTGTGGCGCAGTTGCTCCAACGGTGCGTCGGAAATGATGACGAACCTGTCCATGTCCATTGTGAATACACTGTACAATCTCCAGCTGATGCGTTTTGCCGGTGAGGACGGCGTGGCTGCGTATGGGGTAATCATGTACGTCAACTTCATTTTCATTGCCATTTACATGGGCTATTCCATCGGCAGTGCGCCTATTGTAGGGTATCATTACGGGGCAAAGCATCACGAGGAGCTACAGGGTCTGCTGCGCCGCAGCATCGGCATTTTGTCTGTAGGCGCATTGCTTTTGACGGCAGCCGGAGAACTGATGGCATCTCTGCTGGCGAACATCTTTGTCAGCTATGATGCCGGGCTGCTGGAAATGACACGTCAAGGGTTCCGGATCTACAGCCTGTCCTATCTAATCTGCGGCTTTAGCATTTTCGGTTCGGCATTCTTTACGGCGCTGAATAATGGACTGGTGTCGGCGGTGATCTCGTTTGCACGGACGCTGGTGTTCCAGATCATCTGCGTGTTGGTGCTGCCGCTGTTCCTGGAGCTGAACGGCGTATGGAGTTCGATCATTGTGGCAGAGTTCCTGGGCGTAGTTGTGACAGTGGTACTGCTGATTGCCAACCGGAAGAAGTATCACTATTTTCGCAGCCGGGGATGAGGTTTCTTGCTTTTTCCGGAGAGGTGTAGTATAATGTATGATAGGTAAAAAAGCCATGATAAATCGGAAGTTAGAGGTGGATAATGTTTCATACGGATAATATAGAAGCAATTGATATTCTTCAGAAAAAGCTGCCTGACGAATTACAAGACTGGCATAGATGGGGTAATATTTCAGAATTGCATTATTACAAGGAAATGTATAGTGAAGAATACTGCGATTATATCTGCTGTATAGAATTGATATTGCGGGATGTACAAGAAAAGTATGCAATAAAATTATCCCTTTTCAATGTTAGCGGTGCAATCAGTTTCGATATGGATGATGGCTTTTTCAGCGGACTAACAATAGAGGATTGTTCTGATTGGGGATATGAAAAGGATTGTGGATACCGTATATCCTCTTTAGAAGAAGATATAGAATTTGAAATCTACTGCGAGAAGATCAAAGTGGAATTGATATGCTAAATTCCAGTTTGTAAAACAATATCAATCCAAATTAGAATAGGAGAAAATAAAAATGACTATCAGAAAAGCACAGGAAAAAGACATTCCCCGAATTATCGAATTGTTGGGACAGATCCTTCAGATCCATGCAGAGATCAGACCGGATATTTTTATTCCGGATACTACAAAATACACGGAACAAGAGTTAGCAGCACTTTTGAAAGATGAGAAAAAGCCCATTTATGTTGCAGTAAATGAAGAGGATGTTTGCATGGGATACGCATTTTGCCAGGTGAAAGAGCAGCCTTTTTCAAACAACATGGTACAGTTTCAGTCCCTGTTTATTGATGATCTCTGCGTAGATCGTTTTGCGAGAGGACAGCATATCGGAGAAAGCCTGTTTGACTATGTCAAGCAGGAGGCAAAGAGAATGGGATGCTATGAAGTGACCTTGAACGTGTGGGCAGGAAACATATCCGCAGAAAAGTTCTATGAGAAAATGGGGATGAAAACAAAGGAAAGACAGCTGGAATATATCTTATAAGCCTGTAAATGCAGTTTTCGTTTTTAAACAAAAGCGAGGTGATTTTCATGGCATTTTCTCTGCCGGCATCTGTCTCTCAGCTGATCTCCCGGCTGGAGTCTGCCGGGTATGAGGCGTATGCCGTGGGCGGTTGTGTCCGGGATATGATCTGCGGCAGAACGCCTCACGACTGGGATTTGTGTACCAGCGCCATGCCCTGGGAGACAAAGGCCTGTTTTCCGGACTGTACTGTGCTGACCATCGGGGAAAAACACGGCACGATCACAGTGCTGTGGAACGGTGAGCCTTATGAGATCACCACCTATCGGGTAGACGGCACATATACAGACTGCCGCAGACCGGAAGAGGTGACCTTTGTCCGCAGCCTGGAAGAGGATCTGCGGCGGCGTGACTTTACCATGAACGCTATGGCATATCACCCGGAGCGTGGGTTGGTAGATCTCTGCGGCGGCAGGGATGATCTGGCTGCCGGCGTGCTGCGGTGTGTGGGAGACCCGGAACGCCGCTTTTCAGAAGATGCCCTGCGGATTCTCCGTGGGCTGCGCTTTGCCGCTTGCTATCGCCTTGCACTGGAACTGGAAACAGCTGCTGCGGCAGTGCGGCTTGCACCGCTGCTGGGGCGCATTGCGGTGGAGCGGATCGACATCGAATTTCAGAAACTGCTGTTGGCGGACGGCGATGCGGCGGCAGAAATCCTGCGGCAGTATCCCACCGTATGGAACACGATTTTCCCGGAGTTCCTGCCGATGCAGCAGTGTCCCCAGCACAACCCGTACCACCAATATGACGTGTGGGAACACACGCTGCACGTGCTGGAAAATGCGCCACGTGATATCATCCTGCGCTGGTCTGCACTGCTACACGATGTGGGAAAGCCTGCCTGCCGTTTTACCGGAGCGGACGGCATCGACCACTTTTACGGACACGCTGAGAAAAGCGCTGAGATGTCCCGTCAGATCCTGCGGCGGCTGCACGCTGACCATACACGCATCCACGATGTCTGTACGCTGGTGGCACATCATGATATGCCGCTCAGCGACAGTCCACGTTTCATGCGCCGTCTCCTGGCAAAGCTTGGTGAGACACAGGTACGCCGCCTGCTTGCGCTGAAACGGGCAGATGATGCCGGAAAGGCAGACGGCGTGCTGGAACGGCGTGAAGCACAGTGGACTGCGGCGGAAAACTGCCTGGAACAGTTGCTGGCAGAAAACGCCTGCCTGCGTGTAAAAGATCTTGCCGTAGGCGGCGCTGATCTTCTTGCACTGGGCATTCCCCAGGGGAAACAAATCGGAAAGATTCTGCATATGCTGCTGGAACAGGTGCTGGACGATAAGCTGCCCAATGAACGGGAGGTACTTCTCCACGCTGTTCCGGAATGCAGAAAAGCCCTCTCAGACGAGTAGTCCGAGAGGGCTTTTTCTATTGCTTGTTATGCGTCGATCACTTCGTCCAGAGAGGGCTGACCCAGCTCCAGATAGTAGTGGTTCAGATATTCGTGATAGGATTCCTGAAAGGTCTCATCGGTTTCTTTCAGTTTATACAGATACTTATGGATATTCTGCTTTTCGTCGATCTCAATGAGAACACCGGCGATATTGGAGCAGTGGTCGGAAATGCGTTCGATGTTTGTCAGCAGATCTTGGTAAATATAGCCCAGTTCCACGGTGCATTCTTCGTTTTGCAGCCGCTTGATGTGGCGGTTTTTCAGTTCCAGGTTCAGTGTGTCGATGACTTCTTCCAGCGGCTCGACCTGGTGGGCAATGGCAAGGTCGTCCTTTTCAAATGCCTGGAACGCCAGATCCAGCGTTTCCAGCAGAGCGTCGCACAGGGTGCGCAGCTCCTTGGCGGCGTCGCCGGAGAAGTGCAGTCCCTTTTCGTGCAGTTCGTGCGCCGATTCCATAATGTTGACCGCATGGTCGCCGATGCGCTCGAAGTTGCCGATGCAGTGGAGCATCTTGGATACAGTCCGGTTGTCCTTGGAGGAGATGCTGTGCTTGCTGATGCGTACTAGATAAGCGTTCAGTTTGTCCTCGTATTTGTCGATGCGGTTTTCGTTTTCCTCGATTTGTTCTTCAATATCCTTGTCATACTGGAACAGCATTTCAATGGCAAGCTCCATGGTTTTCTTGGAGAGTTCGCCCATTTCGATGGTCACGCCGTGACATACTTCAATGGCAACAGCCGGGGTTGCCAGCAGGCGCTCGTCCAGCATAGCGTGCTTTTCTTTCGCCTCTTTTTCCTTTTTGCTGTCCCGTACCAGTGTATACGCCAGCTTTTCCAGCAGCTTGGTGAAAGGCAGCAGCATTGCAGTGGTAACAATGTTGAAGATGGTGTGTACCAGTGCCACGCCTGCCGGGTCGATGGAAGATGCCACAAAGGCAAAGTCCAGCAGCCAGTACAGACCGTAGAACACCGGCAGAATAATCAGTGTACCGATGCAGTTAAAGCAGATGTGGACGCAGGCAACACGTTTTGCGCTGCGGTTTACGCCGATGCTGGAGAGCAGGGCAGTGACACAGGTACCGATGTTCTGTCCCATGATAATGGGGATCGCCATGCCATAAGTGACCTGTCCCGTCAGAGACAGCGCCTGTAAGATACCCACAGATGCGGCAGAACTCTGAATTACGCCGGTAAAGACTGCGCCGACCAGAACGCCCATGATGGGGTTGCGGAATGCAGTGAGAATGTGCGAGAACTGCGGAGAATCTGCCAGCGGGCTGACAGCGCCGCTCATCAGCGTCATACCGGTCATCAGCACGGAGAATCCCACCATGATCTTGCCGATATCCTTGGTGCGGTTGTGCTTTGCTGTCATAATCATGATGACACCGATCAGGGCAATGATGGGGGAGAAGGACTCCGGTTTCAGCATTCTCAGGAACGGGTTGTCCCCCTCGATGCCGGAAAGGCTGAGGATCCATGCAGTCAGTGTCGTACCGATGTTGGAACCCATGAGGACGCCGATGGTCTGACTCAGCTCCATGATGCCGGAGTTTACCAGACCGACCAGCATAACGGTCAGCGCCGAAGAGGACTGGATGGCAATGGTGATGCCCATGCCCAGCAGCAGGCTCTTGAACTTGTTGGAGGTCATCTTCTTCAGAATGATCTCCAGCTTGCCGCCGGCGAGTTTTTCCAGACCGGAGGACATGACGTTCATACCATACAGGAAAAACGCCAGACCGCCCAGCAGGGTGATAACGGAAAAGATATCCATAAGTTTCGACTCCTTATTTCTGGTTTCCGCAGCGGAAACCGATTTCTTGGAAACTGTCCTCGTCCGGACATACGGATAAGAACAGTCTTATTATAATCGTTCTGTGTAAAGTCTAAACGGCGGCTATGTAAAATCTGCGTAAAATATAAGATGGGGTCGAAAACAGAAAAATCGGCACAAGCGCTGTCTGCCTGTGCCGATTTGATCGGGAATTTAATTGGATAAGAATGGCGTTAGGATTCCGCCGCCGGAGCAGTATCCGCTACCCGGACGATTGCCTTTTCCACACAATGCTGCCGCACGTTGAGAATGCGGATGAGATAGCCTTCGATCTCCAGTTTCAGCCGGCTGCCGTCCTTGGGAATCTCGCCCAGCTTGCCAATGAGAAAGCCGCTGAATGTCTCAAACTCTTCTGCGTCCGTGAACTCATGTTCCAGCGCCTTTGTCACATCGTGGATGGAGCAGGTGCCACGGATTTTCCACGTCCGGGAGTCCAGTCGTTCCAGTTCCGGTTCCTGACGCTCCGTCTCGTCATCGTCAAAATCACCCACCAGCTGCTCTACCAGGTCAGTCACGGTGATGATGCCGCACATTCCGCCGTATTCATCGACTACCACAGCAAAATGATCGGCGTGTCGTTTCATTTTGCTGAAAAGTTCGTCTGCCTTCATGTTTTCGTGAATGAAATAGGGTGTGTGGACAGCGTGTTCCATGACAAAATCTCTGGTGCGGTCTTTCAGACGGAAGAAGTCCTTTGCATTGAGCACGCCTACGATCTGATCCACACTGTCGCCGCACACCGGGTAGACGGAATGGCGGGATTCGTGAATGGTCTGTTCCCACTGTGCAATGGTTTCGTCCATCCACAGGACCGCTACTTCTTTTCGGTGGGTGCAGATCTCGCCTACCGTGAGATCGTCAAAGGCAAATACATTTTTAATGATGTCATTTTCCGTGGCATCAATGGTTCCCTTTTTGTGACCGGCATCCGCCATGAGCAGCAGGTCCTCTTCCGTTACGGTTTCCTCGTCGCTGTTGGGGTCGATGCCGCACAGCCGCAGCACGCCGTTTGTGGACTTGGTGAGCAGCCATACCAGCGGTGCAAACAGCTTTGCAATGACTGTGATAGGACCAGCCATGGTGAGGGAAAAGCGTTCCGCATTTTTCATGGCGATGCGTTTCGGGATCATCTCGCCGAACACAATGGAAAAATAGGAGATGATGAGCGTTACCAGAATGACGGAAATGGTGTTCAGAACAGATTCACTGATGCCGATGCCTGTTTTTTGCAGCAGCCAGGTCAGCTTTTCGGCGAAACTGTCTGATGCGAATGCAGCGCCCAGAAATCCGGAAAGGGTAATAGCAACCTGGATGGTGGCGAGAAATCCGGAGGAGTTCCGCACCATTTTCAGCAGCCATCCGGCACGCTTGTTTCCGCTTTCCACTTCCTTTTCCAATTTGGTTTCGTTTACCGAGATCACCGCTATTTCTGTGCCGGCGAATATGGCGTTCAGTGCAATCAAAGCGATTTGCAGTAAAATTAGACCGATCATAATTTATGGATTCTCCAACCTTTCATTTTAGGACAAAATTATTATAAGTATATACGTATGCAAAAAGACACAGCTAACACCGCATCCGGCGAAAACCATGCCTTTTCCGGGCAGCACTGACACACAGCCATTTCTGGAAACGGCGCAGTTCTGCCATATGGATTCTCATACCATAATATATGTATGCACTTGTCATAATGTCCGTGTCGCTGTCGGCGGCGTCCATGTGCTGTACTCCTTTGGTTCGTTTGCCGTATTTCCACGGCAGGTTTTGAAATTAAGAGATATCATAGCATTTTTTCACATCATTGTCAATGGCTTTTTGAAAGTTTGTGAAATATTCACAAGGCGAGATGCCGCTTTGCGTAAAAATATCAGCTTGTCTCTATGCAATATTCCGAAAATATTCAATTTATTGCAAAAGGCTATTGCATTGTAATGTGAAATGTGCTATAATTGTATTATGCGGTTGAAATAAAACTATGCAACTTGCTGTACTGCCGACAATTTGGCAGATGAAATAGAAAAAATGAAGATAGGAGCGAAATCACCATGACAATCAAGAACATTGCACTCGCCGGCCATGCCGGAACCGGAAAAACCACATTGATGGAGGCTCTGCTCTACCAGGGCGGCTGTACCGAACGAATGGGGAGCGTTACCGCAGGGACTACAGTTTCTGACTATACACCGGAGGAAATCAAACGGCATTCCTCGGTCTGCACTGCCACGGGCAGCATTCAGCTGGACGGACTGAAAGTGAACCTGCTGGATACGCCGGGAATGTTCGACTTTGCCGGCGGCATGATCCAGGGTATTTCCGCAGCGGACTGCGTGATGATTACCGTTTCCGGAAAATCGGGTGTTCGTGTCGGCACGAAGAAAGCGTATCGTGCCGCAGCCGGAAAGCCGAGAATGTTCGTGGTCACAAAACTGGACGATGAAAACGCCAACTTCTATAATGTACTGACCGATCTGAAATCCACGTTTGGTCCGTCGGTCTGCCCGGTCGTTGTCCCTGTCATCGTGGACCGCAAGGTGGATTCCTACATCAATCTGATCGAGATGAAAGCATACCGCTATGATGCAGACGGCAAGGCGCAGGAAATCCCCATGCCGACATCGGAAGTATCTGAAAAGCTCAGCTACCGTGTAGACGGTCTGATCCAGGCGTTCTCGGAGGCAATTGCCGAAACCGATGAGACCTTGTTTGAAAAGTTCTTCTCCGGCGAAGAGTTTACCCAGAAAGAACGGGTAGACGGCATTCATAAGGGAATGCGTGACGGCACGATCACACCGGTTGCCTGCGCTTCGGCGCAGATGATGGAGGGCATTGACCTGCTTTGCAAGGAGATGGAACTTCTTGTTCCGGCGGCAGACCCGGCGGAAGAAATTCCGGCAGAAAACCAGGCAGGGGAATTGGTGACGATGCATCCGGCGGCAGACGAACCGGTCTGCGTTCAGGTATACCAGACGCTGGCAGACCCGTTTGTGGGAAAGCTCTCCATGATGCGTGTGGTATCCGGTACACTGAAAGCCGGGGCGGATTTGGTGAACGGCACATCGGGTGCAACGGAGAAAATCGGCAAGCTGTTCTTCCTCTGCGGCAAAAAGCAGATTGAGACTGCCGCAGCAGAAACGGGTGATTTGGTTGCAGCCACCAAGCTGTCAGCCGGTACTGGTGACACACTCTGCGACAGCACCCGTGTGGTACGCCTGCCCAGAGCCGTTTTCCCTGCGCCCTGCTATGGCATGGCGGTGCGCCCGGCTGCCCGTGGAGATGAGGCAAAGGTGGCTGCTGCGGTGCAGAAACTGCTGGAAGAAGATCAGACGCTGTCCTATGTGCAGAACCCGGCAACCAATGAGATGATCCTGTCCGGTCTGGGCGAGCAGCATCTGACTGCTGTGGTTTCGAAACTGAAAGAGGATTTCGGCGTAGAGGTTGTGCTTTCCGTGCCGAAGATCGCCTATCGGGAGACCATCCGGAAAAAAGTCAAGGTACAGGGCAAATACAAGAAACAGTCCGGCGGTCACGGACAGTACGGCGACGTCTGGATCGAGTTCGAGCCGTATCCGTCTGACGAGCTGGTCTTTGAAGAAAAGGTATTCGGCGGCGCAGTTCCCCGGAACTTTTTCCCGGCAGTGGAAAAGGGCTTGCAGGAATCCTTCACCAAGGGCGTTCTGGCAGGATTCCCCATGGTCGGCGTAAAGGCGATTCTGGTGGACGGTTCTTATCATCCGGTGGATTCTTCGGAGATGTCCTTCAAAACGGCGGCATCTCTGGCGTATAAAGAGGGCATGAAACAGGCAGAGCCAACGCTGCTGGAACCTATGGGTTCACTGGAAGTGTCTATTCCCGATGACTGTACCGGAGACATTATGGGCGATCTGAACAAGCGCCGGGGCAGAGTACTGGGCATGAACCCGGGAGACGAGGGTATGACTGTGATCCAGGCAGAAGTGCCGCTCCGGGAAATGGCAGATTACGCACTCCAGCTGCGGCAGATGACCCAGGGCGAGGGCGTGTTCCAGATTACGCCGGCGCTGTATCAGCAGCTGCCGTCGAATCTGGTGGCTGAAGTTATTGCATCTGCATCAGAATGATGTGACATTTTAATAGAAAATGAAAATCGATCAGCTGTTTTCAACAGAAACGGCTGGTCGATTTTTTGTACGCATTGTAATTTCCAACAGAAAAAATCGACAGATAGATTCTGGTAAATTGAAAGTATGATTTTATAAAGTGTACAATCCTGTGGAAAACCATGGACGTTTCGGAAACGCATCACAAATTCGCTCTGCTATTTTTAACAAACTGTCTGCTAATTTTGACAGAATTCAAAAATCGGGAGATTTTTGTGCTATACTATACGTGGGGATTGCGGAGGAAGACGTGATTGTTGAAACACAGGCTTTTGATCCGCTGCGAGTGAAGGCAACGCCAACGGGACGGAAACGTGCATCTGTCCCGGCAGGCAAGTCAGAACCTGCATTCGTATTTCCATAAGTACCCGGCATCGTCTCACAGACGGCGGGTATACATCCTATCCCAAAATGGAAATGCAGGAAGGAGGTGTGCTGTAATAAAAGGTATCATCCGGTAATATGCAGAATGGTCTGCTGTGGACGAGTATCCGGGGGATGCCGCACAAAAGGAAAACGTAAAAATCAACAGAGTGTCTGTACCGGGCTTGGTACAGACAGAAAGGAAAGGTAATTCAAATGAAAGCAAAAATGATTCAGTTTTATGGTACATTGGCAGCAATGATGGCAGCAGTGGCAATGACAGTTACCACACTGGTTGCAAATTCCACCTGTATTTACCTGACTTATCAGGAAGAACTGCCGGAGAGCGCAAAGAGCCTGCGGAAGTTCTGATGTTTGCGAAACTATCGGATACGATCGCACGTTCGTTTGTGGCACACGGTACGATTTCAGAAGATCGCTTTGCCGTCTGTCACTATGGGATCGGGCAGACGTTTTCCATTCTGCTGAACCTTGTGACGACACTTTGCATTGGCATCGCATTCGGCATGATCGGTGAGAGTCTGCTGTTCCTGGCTGCATACATACCGCTGCGGAGTTACGCCGGCGGATTTCATGCGGCAACGCCGATGCGCTGCTATTGGTATTCTGTGGGAATGCAGGCGGCAGTGCTGGCAATTTTGCGGTTCGCATCTGTTACGCTGGGCGTATCAGTACTGATCTATACGATATCCGGCATTTTATTATGGTGTCTCGCCCCGACAGCAGATCGGAACAAGCCTTTGGACGAATTGGAGAAAAAGGTTTATCGGCGGCGGACACGGATCGTCTGGTGTGCGGAGAGCATTCTGATGATCGTTCTATTCTTTCTGCAGCTGGAACGGGCAGGGAACAGCATCCTTTTGTCCATGGCGGCGCTGAGCGTGCTGCTGGCTGTCGGAAAGGGAAAAGAAAAAATATGCTGTAAAAAAGAGAAATAAAGGCGACACTGCACAAAGCTTGTGCGTAAGATGCGCAGCTGGATTTTTCGGCAGATTGTTCAAAAATTCCGCAGGCAGACTTTGTGTCTGGCAAGGGATTTCTGGGCAATATGACGGAAAATCAGCAAGCAGATTGCGTGCAAAGCCGTCAGGCGGGCTTTGTGCAGTGTTGCCTGAAAAAAAGAACAAAAGGAAGAAGCAGAAAACGAGTTGAGTGAAATACCATTTTCACCGCAGTTCCTCTGCGGAATGCAATGCGTAAAAAGGCGCATCTTTGCCTTTGGGAGACAACAAAACACGCAAAAGCAGAAAAAATGGAACACGAGACGCAGCCGTCCGGACAGAGAAAAAAACAAGTCCGGGCGGCTTTCTGCACCTTTTTCTCCGGCAGGGAATATACTGGAACAAAGGCGTTACCGCTGAAAGGCGCTGTGCATCGCATAGCTGCCCATACATGAAAGGAGCTTTTTCTTATGAAAATTGTAGTTGTAAAGAGTCCGAAACTGCTGTCGAGCTTGTTCCGCATGATCTTCCGGATCCAGAAGGAATCTCCGGCAGAAGAACAGTAACTCCATCGGTTCCAGACCTGCTGCGGCGCCTTTTCCGCAGCAGGTCTATTTTTTTCTCCGGCTGCATATGCTACAACAAAACAAGCGGCAATTTTCAGAGAGAAAAAAGGAGCAGTCAAAATGGAAGAGATGGAGCATTCCCTGGAACGAGACAAGCCGGAAACGGAAATCACCGACAGCACGATACCCAACCTGGAAACCATACACCTGGCGGAATCGGCATCGCCCAAAAAGTCCCAGCACGCCGATGATATCGCTCTGACCCAGTGCATTCTCTGCATGGTGCTGGTTCTCAGCGTGTTTGCACTGCACTGGCTGAAACCGGACTGGCAGGCATTTTTCCTGGCGCAGTACACTGCCAAACGGGATGCGCCGCCTGTGGCGTGGCTGGATGAACTGCTGCGTGCAGTACAGCAGTGGATCACCGGCGCATGATTCGCTGGCGCTTGGGAAACACCACATTTACAGTGGAATTCAGTTTTTTTGCCGTGGCTGCGGTTGCGGCACTGTGGGGCGGCGGCAGGTATGTGCTGTTGCTGTTTCTCGCCGGACTGTTCCATGAGTTGGGGCATCTGGCGGCAATGGGGCTGTTTCACCGCAGTGTCCGCAGTGTCGCTCTCTGCGGCGCCGGGACGCTGTTTACGCCGGCAGAGCAGTACGGCGCTTACTGGCAGGACATTGTGGTCTCGCTGTCCGGGCCAGCGGTCAACCTGGTACTGGGCGGTATCTTTCTCAGCTTAGACCGTACTTCTGCTTTCGGGATGCTGCATCTGGGGCTGGGGCTGTTTAATCTGCTGCCCTATGCCAACCTGGACGGCGGTGCAGTCTGCGGCAGTATCCTGTCGATCTGCGGCGTACTGCCGGATCAGAAAAGGCGTGTCCAGAATCGTGTGAGTGTCGTGATCTCCCTGCTTTTGGCTGCGGTCTGCTGGTGTACTGCTGTGTGGAACTGGTCACTGCTGCTGGGCATCGGCTATCTGCTGCTGATGCAGTTCTGGACGGAAAAATAAAGCGGATGAAAAGCGTCTGTGCTGCGTTTGTTGGTACAGACGCTTTTTCGTTTCCATAAAATTATCAAAAAAGCACAAAAGATGGGCGATGGAATTAGACGTTGTCATAAAAATGCAGATTTTGCTTGCATTTTTTATGGCTATATGTTACAATAAATGTGAGAAACCGCAATAATCGAGAGGATTTCCAGGGCAAAACTGACAGGGTCGCCTTGTATGGTGCTGCCCATATTTTCTTCGTTTGGAGTCTGCTCTGGCAGGTACAGAGAATGGGACAGGCTCTTTCAGAAGCAGAAAGGTGAGATGTATCAAATGAATATCAGCACGATCGCACAGCTTGCGGAGGTTTCCACCGCAACGGTTTCCCGTTATCTGAATAACGGCTATGTCAGCGAGGAAAAGCGGAAACGCATCCAGGAAGTGATCGAACGCACCGGCTATCGTCCCAGTTCCTCTGCCCAGACGCTGCGCACCGGCAGAAACAATCTGATCGGCGTTATTGTTCCGAAGATCAGTTCTGAGTCTGTGGCACGGATGGTTGATGGCATTACCGAAGTGGTCAACAATGCCGGGTACCAGGTACTGCTGGCGAACACCGGAAACGATACAGAAAAGGAACTGGAATATCTGAAAACATTCCGGTTGAATAACGTAGACGGCGTTATTTTCATTGGTACATTGATGACGAAAAAGCATCTGGCGCTGATGAAGTCCTACAAAAAGCCTATCGTTCTCATGGGACAGCAGGAATCGGAAGTATCCAGCGTGTATTTTGACGACTACGGCGCAGCACAGCTGGCGACAGACTGTCTTGTCCGCTGCGGCTGCAAGAATATCGCACACCTTGCCGTTACCTTAAAGGATAAGGCGGCAGGTCGTGCCAGAAGAAGCGGATATCTGGACACCCTGGAGCAGAACCATATGCCATTCCGGGAAGATCTGATTATCGAAAGCGCCGGATTCACCACCCAGAACGGCAGCGATGCCATGCAGGCGTTCCTGGAAAAGGGCATTGCCTTTGACGGCTTGTTCTGCGCCACAGATACCATTGCATTCGGCGCCATTGATGCCATGCACCGTGCCGGCATTCAGATTCCGGAGCAGGTGAAGGTCGCCGCAGTCGGCAACAATCGGATGTCTGCCATCTATACGCCGCATCTGACTTCTGTCAACCTTTCCCACCGCACCGGCGGCTTGGAGGCTGGGGCAATTCTGATGGATATGATCCAGAACGGCAATGATGCCATTCGTATGGCACAGATGCAGTGCCGCCTGTACGAACGGGAAAGCACCGGCGCAAACGCTTAATATGAAAACGATTTCATATTAACTGTGCCAAGATACAAAAAAGATTTGACAAGTTTGGTGATTTTACCACTTTCCATTTTCTCTTGTTTCTGCTATAATAGAATTACATTAAGAAATCGATTTCACACGGCAGCTGAGATGCTTCCGGAAACATTTCAGCAGAAACAAAAGGACAGATACTCCGACCCAAAAGCCGGACAGCCTGTTCGGAGAAAATGGAATTTTTTTATTTCAGAAATCTCCCGAAAGGGAAAGCAAGTTCAAAGGAGATGATCGTATGAATTATCATGAAGCTGCGGTACAGGTGCTGGAGAAGATCGGCGGAAAGGAAAATCTGATCTCCGGCGCACACTGTGCGACCCGTCTGCGTCTGGTCGTAAAGGACGAGAAAAACATCAAAAAAGAAGAGATCGAAGAGATCGAGGGTGTCAAGGGCGTATTCATTGCCCAGGGACAGCTCCAGATTATTTTCGGAACCGGTGTTGTAAACCGGGTGTATGACGAATTCGTAGCCGCTTCCGGCATAGAGACCGCAACCAAGGAAGAGGTCAAGGCGGCGGCAGGGCAGAAGATGAACCCGTTCAAAAAGGCGATCAAAACGCTGGGCGACATTTTCGTGCCGATCATTCCGGCAATTGTTGCCACCGGTCTGCTGATGGGACTGCTGGAAGGCTTCAGCACCCTGTTTCCCGGAATGGCGGCATCGGATACTTATAAGATCTTCCATATGTTTTCCAATACCGCTTTCACATTCCTGCCCATTCTGATTGCCACCAGTGCGGCAAAAGCCTTTGGCGGCAATATGTTCCTGGGGTCGGTAATCGGCATGATTATGATTCACCCCGATTTGATGAATGCCTGGAACGTGGCATCTGCGGTGGAGGCAGGGGAAACGATACCGAAGTTCTCCGTCTGGTTCGGCTTGTATGACGTAAACGCCGTGGGATACCAGGGTCACGTCATCCCGGTCATCATTTCCGTATGGCTCATGTGTTTCCTGGAAAAGCGGCTGCATAAAATTGTGCCGGCATCCATTGACTTGTTCGTGACGCCCCTGGTGAGCGTTGGCGTGACCGGCTATCTGGCACTGACTGCCATCGGCCCGGTATTCTCTCAGCTGGAGACCTGGGTTCTGGACGGCGTGCAGTGGCTGATCGCTGTTCCGTTCGGAATCGGTGCATTCCTCATGGGCGGTCTGTATTCCTCCACAGTTGTAGCTGGTGTGCATCATATGTATACCATCATTGACCTGGGTCAGCTTTCCGAGTACGGCGTGACCCACTGGCTGCCGCTGGCATCTGCGGCAAATATGGCACAGGGTGCAGCTTGTCTGGCAGTGGGACTCAAGAGCCGTGGCAATCAGAAAATGCGCTCTCTGGCGTTTCCGGCAGCACTGTCCTGTATGATGGGCATTACTGAGCCGGCAATCTTCGGTGTCAACTTGCGGTACATCAAGGTGTTTATCTGCGGTTCCATCGGCGGAGCGTGCGGTGCGCTGATGACTTCTATCTTCCATCTGGGCGCAACAGCGACCGGTGTTACCGGTATCTTTGCCATCCTGCTGCATCTGAATCATCCGATTCAGTATATCGTTTCCATGCTGGTGGCAATGGGCGTAGCGTTTATTTTGACATGGCTCTTTGGCTATAAGGCAGAAAAACCGGCGGCAGAGAAAGCCGTTTCCAAAGCATAACGGAGGTTTCAGACCATGAGTAATGTGAGAACGATCAATCTGAAAAATGCCTGCAGGGCGCTGGAGCGCAGCGCAGACAAGGAGACCCGGTGGAGACCGGCGTTTCACCTGTCACCGATGACGGGCTGGCTCAACGACCCGAACGGTCTGTGCCAGATCGGTGCGACCCATCATGTGTTCTTTCAGTATTCCCCGTTTGATGTAAAGCCGGGACTGAACTACTGGGGACACTACACCACAGAGGATTTTGTGACATACCAGTATCACGAACCGGGACTGTGCAGTGATGAAAAGTTTGACTGTCACGGCGTGTATTCCGGTTCGGCGCTGGAAGCGGATGATACCCTGTATGTTTTTTACACCGGCAATGTTTTGCAGCGTGATGACCCGGACTATGACTACATCACCCGTGGCAGAGAGCACAACACCATCCGGGCGGAAAGCAAGGACGGCATTCACTTTGAGAAAAAGGAAGTGCTGCTGTACAACCGGGACTATCCGGCAGATGTGACCTGCCACGTTCGTGACCCGAAGGTCTGGAAGCACGGAGACAGCTACACAATGGTGCTGGGTTCCCGCCGAAAGGATGATGTAGGCGAGATTCTGGTTTACCGTTCTTCTGATCTGAAAGACTGGAAACTGGCGAACCGTGTGACTTCGGAGACTCCCTTCGGCTATATGTGGGAATGCCCGGACTGTTTTACCCTGGACGGTGTACGGTTCCTGTCATTCTCGCCCCAGGGTGTGGATGCACAGGACTGGAAATACAATAATATTTACCAGAGCGGTTACTGCCGCCTGGAGGGCGACCTGTACGGCGACTATGAACTGAAACCGTTCCGGGAGTTCGACCACGGCTTTGATTTCTATGCACCGCAGACATATCTGGATCAGCAGGGACGCCGCATTCTGATCGGCTGGATGGGAATGCCGGACTGTGATTACGGCTATCCGGAACGGGAATACGGCTGGACAAATCTGCTGACCATTCCCAGAGTCCTGCACCAGAGAGACGGCAGGATCTTCCAGGAGCCGCTGCCGGAGCTGCAAAAGCTCCGTGGAGAAGAACTGCACATGACGGTGCAGGACAGTGCAGAGCAGAAAACCGACTTTGTCTATGAGGCAGAGATTTTGAACACTGCCGGAGAAGAAATGGAAGTACAGTTCGGCACAGACGGCAGAATCACCTGGAAAGATGGATTCCTGTCCCTGGCGTTTGGCGAAAGCGGTCAGAATCGTCCGCTGCGCCGGGTGCCGCTGGAAAAGCTGGAAAATCTGCGCATCTTCTGCGATACATCTTCCATTGAGTTGTTTGCCAACGACGGCGAGGCAGTGTTTACCTCCCGGTTCTACGCCGATGCCGCAGCATCGCAACTGACGGTGCTGTCTGCGCAGGCGGAGGTGACACTCTGGAAACTGCACCCGATTCAAATTGAAAATTGTTTTTCCAATAAGGAGGCGTGACATGAAACAAGTTTTGGCGATGGGCGAGGCGCTCATTGATTTTATTCCGGCACAGCGTGACTGTCTGCTGAAAGAAGTAGAATCCTTTACCCGTGTCTGCGGCGGTGCGCCGGCAAATGTGGCTGCGGCTGCGGCAAAGCTTGGCGGCGAAAGCCGTATGGTCACGCAGCTGGGGAAAGATGCGTTCGGTGATTATATCGTAGACACACTGCAGGATGCAGGCGTGGATACCTCCTGCATTCTCCGGACAGATGAGGCAAACACGGCGCTGGCATTTGTTTCGCTGAAAGCGGACGGCAACCGGGAGTTTTCTTTTTACCGCAAGCCCAGTGCAGATATGCTGCTGCGGGAAGAACAGATACAGCCGGAATGGTTTTCCAATGTGGGGATTCTTCACTTCTGCTCTGTCTCACTCATTGATGCACCTATCCAGCAGGCACACCGGCGTGCCATTGCACTGGCGCAGGAAAAGAAAGCGCTGATTAGCTTTGACCCGAACATCCGGCTGCCGCTGTGGAACAGTCCGGCAGAGTGCCAGGCACGGGTAAGGGAGTTCCTGCCATGCGCAGATATTGTCAAGCTGTCGGATGAGGAACTGGAATTTGTGACCGGAAAGAACGAGATCACTCAGGCGGCGGCAGAACTGTTCAGCGGAAACTGCAGTGTGATCCTGTACTCTATGGGAAAAGACGGGGCAATGCTGCTGACGCCAAAGGGCAGCTGTACCGTTCCGAATCCGGATGTGCAGGCGAAAGACACCACCGGTGCAGGCGATGCCATCATCGGGGCGCTGCTCTTCTGCCTGGCAGAGCAGGATATCACCAAGGAAAATGTAAACGAAGTGACTATGGAACAGTGGCAGGCATGGCTGGAATTTGCCGTGTATTATGCCAACTACAGCGTTATGGGCAGCGGTGCGATCACATCGTATCCCGACCGTGAAACATTTATCCGCTGGAAACAGCAGATGCAGCAGAAAGGATGAGAAATCATGGGAATGTTTGATTTTTTGAAGAAGAATAAGACGGAAACCACACTGCCGGAGGCGCCGGCGAACACATTGCTGGCAGTGCAAAACGGCACGATCGTTCCGGTGGAGTCCCTGCCCGATCCGGTGTTTGCCGAAAAGGTGCTGGGTGACGGCTACGCCATTGACCCCACAGACGGCAAGGTGTTTTCCCCGGTTTCCGGTACAATTATCGATATCCAGGATTCGCTCCACGCTTACGGCATCTCCACAGATGACGGACTGGAAGTGCTGGTGCATATCGGTATTAATACCGTTTCGCTGAACGGAACCGGGTTTCAGACAAAGCACAAGGTCGGCGACAAGATTCACGCCGGCGAACTGCTGGCAACAGTAAACCTGAAACTGTTAGAGGAAAAAGAACTGCCGAAGTTTACGGTAGTTCTCATTACAGATATGGATGCCGTCAAGGCAATCCATCGCAGCGCCGGAACTGCTGAGGCAGGAAAGACAGCGGCGCTCACCTACGAGAAATAAGACAACTTTCACCCTTCCCATTCCCGGTCCTGCCCAAACAGGACCTGCACAAAAAACCGGAACGTATTTTGCTACGTTCCGGTTTTTTGTTTCTCACGGCAGACACTCAGAGAATGAAACAGATCAGACCGCTGCATCCCTCGTTGATGATGCGCTGCAAGGTCTCCTGGAGTTTCAGTCGGGCGTCCATAGGCATTTTGGAAAGCTTGTTGTGCAGTCCTTCGCCCACCAGTTCGTGGAGCGACTTTCCGAAAATGTTGGAGGACCAGATCTTGGTGGGGTCTTCTTCAAAGCCCTCCAGCAGGTACATGACAAGCTCTTCGCTTTGCCGTTCTGTACCAACGATGGGGCTGACAGTGGTGCGGATATCGGCACGCATCATGTGGATAGATGGTGCAGATGCCCGGAGACGTACCCCGTATCTGCCGCCCTGTTTGATGATCTCCGGCTCTTCCAGCGTCATTTCCTCCTGGTCGGGCATTACGATGCCATAGCCGGTAGCCTCCACTTCCCGCAGTGCCGGTTCGATTTTGGCATATTCTTTCTGAATGCGGCTCAGTTCCAGCAGGATAGGCAGCAGATCGTTTTCTCCGTGGATCTCCAGTCCGGTAGTTTCGCCCAGGATGCGGTAAAACAGGGAACTGTCCAGTTCCACTTCGGCGCAGACGCTGCCGGTTCCCATGTTGATCTCCCGGATGCCGGCACGTGTCACATAGGGACAGGTGCTGACAGCATCGGCAAACAGGGAAGTATCCCGGATGGTGCGGATCTCCGATGCCGCCTGGCGGATGCAGGAAAAGACAGATTCCCGCAGCCAGTGGTCTTTTTCCAGCGTGGCAATCCACTTGGGCATACAAACGTTGATTTCCCGGACTGGAAAGACCCGGAGCAGTTCTGTGAGAATGTTGCAGATGTCCGTCTCGTCCAGGTCAGGGCAGCTGACCGGCAGCACCGGGGCGCTGTACTTTTCCGACAGCTGTTTTGCCATTGCCTTTGCCTCTGCGGTGTGCGGATCCATACAGTTGAGCAGGACGGCAAAGGGCTTACCCAGCTCCTGCAATTCTGTAATCACACGCTCCTCGCATTCGGCGTATTCGGCACGGGGCAGATCTGTGATGCTGCCGTCTGTCGTGACGACTAGACCGATGGTGGAATGCTCTGCGATGACCTTTCGTGTTCCCACCTCTGCCGCCATATTAAACGGAACTTCCTGGTCGAACCAGGGCGTATGTACCATTCTTGGCTGTTCATTTTCGATATAGCCCAGGGCGCTGGGGATGATGTAGCCCACACAGTCGATCATGCGAATCCGCATTCGGGCATTGTCTCCCAGCGTCAGTTCCACAGCATCTTCCGGGATGAACTTCGGCTCTGTGGTCATGATCGTTCTGCCGGCGGCGGATTGGGGCAGCTCATCCGTGGCACGTTCTTTCCACGCCTCGTTCTGGATGTTGGGGATGACCAGCTGTTCCATGAACCGTTTGATGAAGGTGGACTTTCCCGAACGCACCGGACCGACCACGCCTACATAAATGTCGCCGCCTGTACGGCAGGCAATGTCCTCATAGATCGTATTTGCCATAGTTGCTGTACCTCCTGCCGTTACTGCACAATGGGGATGAAGAGCATCCCTGCTGTGGTCAGCTGTTCGTTTGTCAGATCGTTTTCCTCCATGATCGCCCCGACGCTGGTGCGGCACCGTTTGGCGATATCCCAGACGTTTTCATGCTCTACGCCGTAGTACAGCTTGAGTGCATAGTCGCCGTCCCGTACCAGCTTGTTTTCGCCGTCCACCGTCAGCCCTGAAAGGCAGACGTGCCGTGCAGACGGGCAGAGACAGCCACGGAGCATCAGCGTTGCTTGAACGGAGATCCTGCCGTCGGAGGACAGATGATAGGTACAGTCGGTGGGTGTGACCTCCGCTTGCAGGACGGCGTTGTCTACCGGGGTGTCCGAATCAGTGTAGACCTCGAATGCCTCTTCCTTTTCCAGCAGCATCGGCGTTCCCTCGGCATCGCCGGCAAGGAGACTGCAGCAGAGCATACCGCTGACCCGGATGCGGTTGGTGTCGGAGAGCAGCTGCATATTGATGTTGCGTACCTGGCAGTGCAGATCGTGGATGCAGGCAGGAATCGTGTCGCCTGGCTGGAGTGCTGCGCTGCACGGCAGAGCAGCACAGATCGGCTCCGGCGGCATATCAATTTGCAGGGAGACGGTTTCCTGCTCACAGGGATAGACGGTGGAAAATGCGTCTGTGACCAGCTGGATGGATGCGGTTTTGACTGCGGTGCAGCAGAGACGCAGTTCGATTTCACACTGCACGCTGTCCATGCTGCCGCCTTTTCCGGGGCAGGGCTTGATGTCACAGCGGATGACCTGTGCGTCTACACTGCCACGATAGGTGTCGTCGATCTGCGCCATGTCTACGATCTGGCTGTACGGCACGGTGAACTGCATCTGTTCCATGCCGTTTGTACCGTCCTCCTGCTGCCAGGTGTAGAGGAACTGCACCGACGCCTCGCCCTTTGCCACCAGTTTCCCGGCGAGAATGGAATGCTCCTCATGTCCCAGCCGGACGCTGCTGCGGACAATGCTGCGAATGGGCGGCTTGGATGCACCGAGTTCCACATCCTCGTTGAGCAGGATGTGCTTGACGGCACGGCGTTTTTGTGCGGCGTATTCCACAGGGACTTTCCGCAGCTGTACGTGCATCCCGAAAACATCCTGGATGACCTCCTGCCGACGGTCGCCGGTGACGTGGACTGCAACAGAAACAGCGCCACGCACTTCCAGCCGCCGTGGGCTGACTGCCCGGCAGTTGGCATACGTCGTTCTGGGACGCAGGGTGACGATGGGGTCTTCTGACGGGCGTGGCAGTTCAACATTGCGGGTGAATGTCATCTGCTGTGTCACGCACTGGAGCAGGGTACTGCCGGAACCGCAGTACAGCACCCGGATGTCGGCACGCAGTTCATAGGTGATGCGGTCAGTGCCTGTGGTGGATGTGACGATGGTGGGCTGGATCTCACAGCCGATCATGCGAAAAATATCCGGATCATAGTCCGGCAGGACATAGTCCAGTTCAACGCTTTGTTCCTGCATCTCGTCCAGAATCACTTCTGTAACGGGAAGCATTTCCCGATTGATTTTCAGATCCATATGGAACTCCTCCTTTTTTGCCGTCCAGCGGCGCTGGTTTAGGCAGCACCAGTGGGGTTCTGCCTTTGCCTAATCCTATGCAGACAAGCGGCTTAGTAGAACAACTTATGGTGTGTTTCTGTTTATAATGCCTATCAAATCCCTATGAATCATCCGTATTCCTTGTGCAATCCTACAAAACCGCCGGATTCCTATTGACAAATTACTAGTTTTGCAGTATGATATGTAACATACTAAACATATCAATTCAGTATGAATTATCGGATATCAAGGAATTGACCGGATCAGCGCTGAATGGGAAAGAGGGAAACCATATGAAGATCAAAAAGTGCATCGGTCTGCTGCTGGCGGCAGTTTTGACGGGTGGGATGCTGAGCGGCTGCGGAAACAGCAATACCGTCAGCATCGTCAATGTTTCCTATGACCCCACCAGAGAGCTGTATACCGAATATAATACGATTTTTGCAGAGCATTGGAAAGAACAGACCGGACAGGATGTGGAAGTGATACAGTCCCACGGCGGTTCGGGCAAGCAGGCGCTGGAAGTGGCAAACGGTCTGGAGGCAGATGTGGTGACACTGGCGCTGGAATATGACATCGACTCCATCGAAAAAGCCGGACTCATCGAGGACGGCTGGGTGGACAAGTTCCCGGATGACAGCGCACCGTATACCTCAACCATTGTCTTTCTGGTGCGAAAGGGCAACCCGAAAAACATCCGGGACTGGGATGACCTTGTTCGGGATGATGTGGATGTTATCACACCGAACCCCAAAACATCCGGCGGCGCAAGATGGAACTACCTGGCTGCCTGGGCGTATGCCGACCGGAAATACGGCGGCGATGAACAGCAGACGGAGGCATTTATCAAAAAGCTCTACCAGAATGTACTGGTGCTGGATTCCGGCGCACGTGGCGCAACGACAACTTTTGTCGAAAACGGACAGGGTGATGTGCTGGTGGCGTGGGAGAATGAGGCGTATCTCTCCATGCGGGATGACCCGGATGAATATGAGATCGTGAACCCCAGCATCAGTATCCTGGCACAGCCGTCTGTGGCAGTAGTGGACGATGTGGTGGAATATCGTGGCACACGGGACGTGGCTACCGAGTATTTGCAGTATCTCTACTCAGATGATGCCCAGCGCATCGCCGGGGATAACTATTATCGTCCGACCAATCCGGAGATATTGAAAGAATATGCAGATGTTTTTGATCTGGACATTGATCTGGTCAGCATCCAGGATTTCGGCGGCTGGGATGCGGCGCAGGAAAAACATTTTTCCGACGGCGGCATCTTCGATCAGATCTATGAAAAATAAGGAGCAGGTATGAGAAAGAAAAGCAAACGGGTGATTCCCGGATTTGGATTGTCCCTGGGCGTGACGATCTCCATATTAAGTATTGTCGTGCTGATTCCGCTGGCATCGCTGGTGATATATACGGCAAAGCTCAGCCCGGCTGAGTTCTGGGAGACTATCACAAGACCACGTGTGCTGGCAAGCTTTCGGGTCAGCCTGCTGACCGCATTTGTGGCATCTGCCATCAATGCAGTTATGGGCGTGATATTGGCGTGGGTGCTGGTGCGGTACCGCTTTCCGCTGAAACAGCTGCTGAACGGCATGATCGAGCTGCCCTTTGCACTGCCCACGGCGGTTGCCGGCATTGCGCTGACATCGCTTACCGCAGATACAGGCCTTGTCGGAAAATGGTTCGCACGCTTTGGCATTTCCATCGCATACACCAGAGCAGGCATTACCGTAGCGCTGATCTTTGTGGGAATTCCCTTTGTGGTGCGTGCCGTGCAGCCGGTTCTGGAAAAGCTGGATCCGACTTATGAAGAGGCTGCCGGTGTTATGGGTGCCAGCCGGGTACGGATCTTCTGGAAGGTGATATTTCCGGAAATCCTGCCGTCGGCGCTGACTGGTTTCGGACTGGCGTTCGGCAGATGTCTCGGAGAGTATGGCAGCGTGGTATTCATTGCCGGCAATCAGCCATACGAAACGGAGATCACACCGCTTATCATTATGTCAAAATTGCAGGAATACGACTACACCAGTGCCACATCCATTGCGCTTGTTATGCTGGCGGCGGCGTTCCTGATCTTGTTCCTCACCAATCTGGTGCAGGCGAGAAGTGCAAAGATTCTGAAAGGAGGTCAGTGAGATGCACGAAGAAACCGTTGGTTCCAAAATCGTCAAATGGGTGCTGATCGGCGTCAGTGTCTTGTTTCTGGTGCTGATGCTGCTTTTGCCGCTGCTGACCGTAATTTCAGAGGCACTCCGGGACGGCTGGAAAACCTACCAGGCAACTGTCACCGATAAATATACGGTAAAGGCTGTTCTGCTGACCCTGGAGGCAACAGCAATTGCAGTTGGTTTCAATACCATATTCGGTATTTTTGCGGCGTTGGCTGTGACGAAGTTCCATTTCCGTGGAAAGAAACTTCTCACCACGCTGATCGACGTGCCGGTCACCATTTCACCGGTCATTGCTGGTCTGATCTTTCTGCTGACGTTCGGCAGACAGAGCGTGATCTATCCGTTGCTCCACGACCTGGGAATCCGGGTAGTGTTTGCGGTGCCAGGCATTATTCTGGCTACGGTATTCGTTACGTTTCCATTTGTCTCCCGGGAACTGATTCCGGTGCTGGAATCCCAGGGGACAGATGAGGAAGAGGCTGCTGCGCTGATGGGTGCAAACGCCTGGACGATTTTCCGAAAGGTGACCTTTCCCCATATCCGCTGGGCGCTGCTCTACGGCGTGGTGTTGTGTGCGGCGAGAGCCATGGGAGAATTCGGTGCGGTATCCGTTTTGTCCGGTCACCTTCGTGGCAGAACCAACACACTGCCGCTGCACGTTGAGATCTTGTTCAATGAATTCCAGTATGTACCGGCGTTTGCCGTTTCATCCATTCTGGTCATGATGGCAATTGTGATCCTGGTGATCCGGAGTCTCATTGAACACCGAGGAAAGAGGGACATCTGATGTATGTAGAACTGAACCATATTCAAAAGCGTTTCGGCAATTACCAGGCGTCCGATGATGTCAGCTTTGGCATTGAAAAGGGAAAGCTGATCGGTCTCCTGGGTCCCAGCGGAAGCGGCAAGACAACCATCCTGCGGATGATCGCCGGTCTGGAACATCCGGACAGCGGCGAGATCAAGATCGACGGGAAAGTGGTCAACAATATCCCGGCAAGCAAGCGTGGCATCGGCTTTGTGTTCCAGAATTACGCATTGTTCCGGTACATGACCGTGTATGACAACATTGCCTTTGGCTTGAAGGTCCAGAAAGCCGACCGCAAAACCATTCACAGCCGTGTTATGGAACTGGTGGATCTGATCGGTCTGCGTGGACTGGAACGGCGTTATCCCAGTCAGCTTTCCGGCGGTCAGCGTCAGCGTGTGGCATTCGCCAGAGCGCTTGCACCAAATCCGCAGCTGCTCCTGCTGGACGAACCGTTTGCCGCCATTGACGCAAAGGTGCGGCAGGAACTGCGAACCTGGCTGAAAGAGATGATTAGCAAGCTGGGTGTCACCAGTATTTTCGTTACCCATGACCAGGACGAGGCAATCGAGGTAGCGGACGAGATCATCATTACCAATCGTGGCAGAATCGAACAGGTGGGAACGCCCATCGAGATCTACCGTCATCCCCAGACTTCGTTTACGGCAACTTTCTTCGGACATACTTCCGTGCTGGCAGACTATCAGAAGTATCACACCTTCCAACATATGGACGGCGTGGAAAAGGCAATCGTCCGCCCGGAATTTCTCAAGATCACCAAGAAAAACGAGGTGCAGAAATACGGCAGTTCCGCATCCCAGGGCGTGGTGGAGCGTACTTCGTTCCGTGGCGACTGGATCGAACTGGAAGTTCGTGTAAACGACGATCTGCTGATTGCCAAGCGTGATCTGGAAGAGGAAAGCGTTTCGGTGGGAGAAACCGTGGACGTATTCCTGTATCGTCTGTTTGTGATCGTGGGAGAGAAATGTTATCTGTTGGAGAACCAGTCTCTCCAGGACGATTCTGTATTTATTTGATTTTCGTTGTCAATACGTGATTCGATATTATTATGAAAAAAGGAGTTATGCGTTATGTCTAAGATTTATCAAGGTGCAGTGGAACTCATCGGCAATACCCCGCTGGTAGAAGTCATCAATCTGGAAAAGGAACAGGAACTGAAAGCACGTGTGCTGGTCAAGCTGGAATATCTGAATCCGGCAGGCAGTGTCAAGGATCGTATTGCAAAAGCCATGCTGGAAGACGCAGAGAAGAACGGAAAGCTGCATGAGGGTTCTGTGATTATCGAGCCGACTTCCGGGAATACTGGTATCGGACTGGCAGCGATTGCCGCATCCAAGGGCTATCGTGTGATCTTGACCATGCCGGAGACCATGAGCGTAGAGCGCCGCAACATTCTGAAAGCATACGGCGCAGAGATTGTGCTGACACAGGGCGTGAAAGGCATGAAGGGTGCCATCGAGCGTGCCAAGGAACTGGCGGAAGAGATTCCCGGTGGCTTTATTCCGGGACAGTTTGAAAACCCGGCAAACCCGGAGGCACACCGCAGAACGACTGGTCCGGAGATCTGGCAGGACACAGACGGTGAAGTAGATTTCTTCGTGGCTGGCGTTGGCACAGGCGGTACGATCAGCGGCACTGGCGAATATCTGAAGTCTC